>Ga0209494_1000020_pt1 | contig 86235 bp, 78 predicted proteins | sample EN1Hudseemescosm_FD_184628 | JGI IMG/M metagenome (GOLD analysis project Ga0209494, IMG submission 184628) | Methane-oxidizing microbial communities from mesocosms in the Hudson Canyon - EN1B Hudson Canyon (SPAdes) (version 2) | ecosystem: Environmental > Aquatic > Marine > Cold seeps | place... | reverse complement strand
GAGTGTAGCCTACGGACATGCAGAGTAAATTACATTGAATGACTTGACCAATATCGGCACAAATACCTTGATCGACGATTTTGCGCACTTCTACACTAGTAACATTGACGGCACCTTTGTTATGAGCCGCATATACCGCGGAACCAGTTTTTACTGGGATACCCCTAGATATAGCTTCTTCTGCGATATCGTCATAGATCGGAGTGTCACGCAGATCAACGATAGCTTGAACCTTTATACCCGCATCATGCAAGTCAAGCGCAGTCCCATAACCGTCGTTGTTGCCCGTTAAAATAACTGCTTCTGTCCCAGGTTTTATGCCGTAGAGATGAATCATCCGCTGTGCCGCGCTGCTCATGACAATTCCGGGTAAATCGTTATTGTGAAATAGGGCTGGTTGTTCCAAAGCGCCAGTGCATAAAATAGTTTGAGATGCTCTGATTTTGTATAAACGGTTTCCAGAAATAACAGGTAACCAATTATCGGCAAACCACCCGTTGCAAACAGCGTTAGTCATCACTGTGATATTAGAGTTAGCTTGAATCTTGGTGACCAGTTCTTCTCGAATTTGTTGACTGAGTACTCCCTTAGCATCCAACCTAGCGTAGTTTAGAGAGCCGCCGAGTATTGGGTTTTCATCGACTAACAAAACCTCACAATTGCCAACACCGGCATCAACCGCAGCTTGCATACCCGCAGGACCGCCACCAACAACTACCACATCATAAAATTTGTATTGCTTATCGTAATAGTCAGGTTTTAACTGTTGATCAATAACGCCAAGGCCGGCCTTTTTTCTGATAAGTGGTGCCCACTTTTCCCACATACCTCGGGGTTTAAAAAAGGCCTTGTAGTAGAAGCCGACAGGCAGGAATCTTGAAAACAGACCGAGTAGAGCGCCACGGTCCTTTTCCAAGCTACCTGAGTAATTCTGCGCAGTAACTTTCATTCCTTCTTTAATAAGCTCTCTATCAGCCAGTACATTTGGGTCTGAAGGCAACTGAACCATGGTATTCGCATCTTGTCCTGCCATGGTTAAAACACCACGTGGACGATGGTACTTGAACGAGCGACTGAGTAACCAGCGTCTGTCAGCTAATAGAGCACTAGCGATAGTGTCACCAGAATACCCTGAGATTGGTTTTCCCTCGAATTGGAACTGGAGCGGTTTGTCGCGATCAATCAGAGAGCCGTAAGGTGCGGGTAAACGTGCTTTCATGAGTCGTTCCCAGGAGCTAGTGCTTCAAATTCAACGCGATGCTGATATATCTCATCAGCTTTAAAGGTTCTTATAATTTCGTCGGTGATAGTATTTCGTTCAGCTAAAAACCAAAAAGAACTTGCGGTATGGCACCACCATTCGGTGACTATTCCAGCGGCATTGTTGTGGAAGAAGACATACTCAGCCCAATCTCGAGTAGAGCTGGTGCGATGATCTGGCATTGGGTGATATTCACCGCCGTAGGTAAATTCTGAAATATTTCGCAGGCCATTGAGAGGACAGGGAAGGAGTTTCATCGTTTGACCTCTAGTGGCTCGCGGCGGTAGCGCCGGCTTCGTTAATTTGCTCAAACCGATAGAACCGCTCTAGTTCAAAGGGTTTGATTAGATCAGGCACTTTTTTAGTCGCTACTAATTCAGCCATAGTGACTCCGCAAATGGGAGTAGCTTTGAAACCCCAAGTACCCCAACCAGCATCAAGATAATAGTTTTCGACAGGACTGAGCCCCATAATGGGGCTATAGTCGGGTGTCATATCCGTGGTACCTGCCCACTGTCTTAAAAGTCTTGCCTGAGCTAAAAATGGGAATAATTCGAGGGCTGCTGCTGATAGCGACTCTCGCTGGTCTAGAGTGGCCCGAGTATTGTAAAGGGGATAGGGGTCTGAACCTCCACCAATAACAAACTCTCCTCGAGATGTTTGGTGAACATACACATGTACTTGCGGCGAGCTTACATGGGGCGTGAGTATCGGTTTGTATGGTTGGGTTACCATCGCTTGCAAGGGATAACAATGTATGGGCAGCGGTATGCCTGCTTTTTTGGCGACTATAGAGCTTGCTCCAGCGACGGCCTGAACCACGGAGCCACACTCCACGCGGCCACGATTAGTTTTGACTGCTGTGACACGGCCGTTGGTGATCTCTATGTCTTCGACTTCCGTTAGCTGGTGTAACTCGACGCCTCGATCGCAGGCCCCTTTTGCATAGCCCCATGCTACAGCGTCATGTCGAGCAGTGGCGCCATCGGCATGCCAAAGACCACCCATAATAGGAAACCGACTATCTTCTGACATATTGAGGTTAGGTACTAAATCTGTAATGGTTTGGCGGTCAACCAATTCTGACCTCACACCCAAATGCTGATTGACCTCTGCTCTCCAGCGAAAACTTCGGATCGCTGCGTCACTATGTGCTAGTGTCAGTTGACCCCTGTTCTCCATCATCACATTGTAATTAAATTCATTACTTAGGTTGTTATACAGTTTGACTGACGCACTGTAAAACTTCACCCCAGCTTCAGTGAGATAGTTAGATCGAATAACCGCGGTATTGCGAGCAGTGTTACCACCTCCTAGATAGTTTTTTTCTAGGATGGCAACGTTGCTAATGCCATGATATTTCGCAAGATTATAGGCGATCGCAGCGCCGTGACCGCCACCTCCAATAATCACCACGTCATAGTGTTTCTTTAGATCTGTTGCGGGAGTAAAGTGATGCTTGGCTGGATATTTACTATTCAGTCCATACTTTAATAATCCAAAAGGCATTGTGTTACTCCCCGTTAGTAAAAAGCAGATTTAACTACCTAGAAATACCACTGTTTTATTACCATCTAAGAACACGCGTCTTTCAATATGGTATTTCACTGCTTTAGCCAGAGCCATACACTCATTATCACGGCCTACACCGACTAGTTGATCTGGCCCATAATTATGGTCAACTCGAGTTAACATCTGTTCAATGATTGGCCCTTCATCGAGATCAGAAGTGACATAGTGGGCCGTTGCACCGATCACTTTCACTCCGCGATCAAAGGCCTGATGATATGGTTTGGCACCCTTGAATCCGGGTAAAAATGAGTGATGAATATTAATACAGCGACCTGCTAGTTGTTCAGTTAAATCGTTCGATAGTATCTGCATATAGCGAGCTAAAATGATTAGCTCAGAGCCAGTTTCATCAATTATCTCCAGCAAACGTTGCTCTTGTTGAGACTTGGTCTTTGGGGTAACTGGTAAGTGAATAAAGCGTATCCCTTCTCGTTCAACCATTGGTCGCAGGTCTTGATGATTGGAGACAACCGCAGTAATTTCCATGTTCATCTCGCCTTTTCGTTTCCGATAAAGAAGATCATCAAGGCAGTGATCATACTTGGATACGAGAATAATCGTTTTTACTGCTAACGAGGGCTTATGGAATTTCCACTCCATGCCAAAATCTTGGGCAATGCTAGAAAACTCCTCGGTAATTACATTAATGTTAGGAGAATTGCTCTGACGTCGAAAGACAGCGCGCATGAAAAATTTACTAGTTGACTCGTCATCAAATTGCTCAAGGGCGCAAATATAGCAGTCTCTTTCGGCCAAAAAGCTAGTGACTGCAGCAACCACACCAGTACCAGCTCGGCAGGTGCCGTTAAAAATAAAATTGTCGTTGTCAATTCTTAAGTCTGTCATTTCAAATAACCGGTGGTGAAATAGGGACGCCAGTGTACCCCTTGGAACTTCATAAGTCTCTGGAACCTATAGGGCCGAATGATCCTATGGGCAGATGAATGCGTCAATGTAAAGGCTGTAGGATAAGTAAGTCTTATATCAATCTTCTAATTCTCTTATGGGTTTGCATGGTGACTACTATGATTTTTACGATTAGCTCTCTGTCACGTGCTTCCCAGGCTTAAACTCGTGATTTATAGTAAAAACGCACGCCTCTAGATTTATCATAAAGTTGTCATTAAACTGCCTACTTCCTGCACTTTGTCGTTTAAGATTGTGCTTCGTCAGAGGTTTTAGAAATGACAACAGAGAATAGACAGGGAGATGAGTTTGTGGAGTTGATGAGTCAACGCCGCTCCCACCCGCGAGTTGAAGAGCCAGCGCCAAGTGATGATTTGATGCAAGTCATCTTTGCTGCGTCGTTGCGAGCGCCAGATCATATGCACCTTCGACCTTGGCGGTTTTTAGTCATCCGCGGAGATGACCGTCAATATCTGGCTGATTTATTCGTCAAAGACTGCCAAGAGAGAAATGGTAATGCAGATCCAACAACTCTTGAGGATGTAAAAAAGAAAGCTTATAGAGCTCCTCTTATTGTCGTTGGAATTACGAGCTATAAATCTCATGATAAGGTCCCTGAAATAGAGCAAGCGCTTGCTACGGGGGGTGTGCTTAATAATATTGGTATGGCTATTTATGCCCACGGGTTTGGCTCGGTGTGGCGCACAGGAGGCTATGCCTCTTCATCAATTGTAAAGGAAGGTTTAGGTGTGTCCTCGACTGAAGAAATCGTTGGGTACCTCTACATTGGCACACCAACGAATGCCAATAGACCGCTTAAGCCCATTGAGACTTCTGATTTTATTATGGCTTGGCCGAATAAAAAATAAATCCAATGAGCCCCTTGGTCGAGTAGAAAGAAACTATTAGGTTATTATTGTAAGTGTTAAGGATTAGGGAATGAGTATTGATCACAGCCAAGAGTTACAAAATGGAACTTCACCATCAAACAAAATTATGGTGTTATTTGGCTCGGAAACAGGAACAGCAGAAGAGTACGCTTTTGATTTAGGCAATGCACTGCAAGCCGAGGGCTATGCGTGTGAGGTGTCTGATCTGGATGATTATGAAGCCTCAGCATTGGCTACTGAGCATTTAGCAATTATTGTCTCTAGTACCTATGGTAACGGCGAAACTCCGTACAACGCAGAGGATATGTACAATTGGCTAGAAACTCAGGAGCCTGATCTTAGCTCATTATCTTTTGCTGTATGTGCTCTTGGGGATTCAGGATATCCCTCTTTTGCCCAAGCAGGTAAAGATTTTGATCGACTCTTGGGAGAAAATGGGGCCAATCGAATCTTAGAAAGGACTGAACTGGATGCCTGTTTTGATGAGCAAGTAGAGCCATTTATTGAAAAGGTCCAAGCCTGGTTGGCGCTCCACGGGCAATGCTACAAGAAGATAGTGAATCTCAATCCAGTTTGAATGGATTTGTACTAACCACAATATTTTAGGAATTATTGGTCATGGACTGGATAGCTCCGAAATTTAGTTAAAATAGGCTCGCCGGAACCTGCCGTATGATGATGAGAATTTTTCTCTTGATAACGCTTTCCATACTTGGGAGCTGCGCGACCTATCAGCCAACACAAATTAATGATGTGTGCAAAATATTTTGGGGAGAGACCGACTGGTATGAGGATGCCCGAGACGTAAAGAAACGCTGGGGAGTGTCAATATCAGTCATGATGGCGATCATGAGGCAAGAATCTTCATTTAGACCTAATGTTAGACCTGAGCGTCCCAAATTCTTGTTTATTCCGTTGCCACGTAAGTCATCTGCCTACGGGTATGCACAAGCTCAGGACCCAGCATGGGAAGACTATCAAAAGGCGACTGGAAATTGGAGTCATGACCGAGATGACTTTGGTGATGCCATTAACTTTATTGGCTGGTATGTGGATAAGAGTCACCGTCGATTAGGTATATCCAAAGCTGATCCATACAGGCAGTACCTTGCCTACCATGAAGGTTGGGGTGGATACTCTAGGGGATCCTTTACTAAAAAGCCGCAACTACTCAAAGTTGCAAGTAATGTTAGAAGCCAAACAGCTCGATACAATGCTCAACTGAAAAAGTGCCGGCCGGCTCTGGATAAATCTGTGAAGGGCTGGTTTTTCTGATATTTGCAATTTCCATACTCAAGTCAAACATAAATCTAGTTTGCACCTCTAGCTAAGACGGAATCGTGAAAGACAAGCGCGATCAAAACAATGATAACAGGGCACAGCATGGGTTACTTTGAGCTAGTCATACAACTCAACGAATAGCAGAAACCATAATATCGGCGCCTAGTTCACCAGCTTGACTCAAGTCGTGATTTGGCTGAATTGTACTGAGCTTCAATCTTGCCCACTAGCTCCTGAGCACTCAGTACCGCCTTCACAGCGCCAATGCCTTGGCCACATCCCCAAATATCCTTCCATGCTTTGGCATCTGAATTACCACCTGACCCAAAATTCATTTTGGATGGATCACTTTCAGGCAAATTATCTGGATCCATGCCCGCCGCCACTATGGATGGCTTAAGGTAATTCCCGTGCACACCAGTAAACAAGTTACTTAACACAATATCATCAGCACTGCTATCAACTAAAGACTGTTTGTAAGGTTGTTCCGCGTTAGCCTCTTCTGTTGCTATAAATGCTGAGCCTATGTAAGCAAGATCAGCTCCCATTGCTTGCGCAGCAAGGACTGCATCACCATTAGCGATTGATCCGGACAGTAAAAGAGGCCCATCAAACCATTCGCGTAACTCTTGAACAAGAGCAAAAGGAGAGAGAGCCCCAGCGTGACCTCCAGCTCCAGCAGCCACCGCAATTAAACCGTCGGCTCCTTTTTCGATAGCTTTTCTCGCAAATCGGTCGTTTATAATGTCATGCAGTACGATCCCCCCATAAGAGTGGACCGACTCATTAACAAATTCTTTGGCACCCAGTGAAGTGATAACGATTGGGACTTTCCACTTCACACACATTTCCATATCATGCTGCAGCCTATCATTTGATCCGTGAACAATTTGATTTACAGCAAACGGAGCAGAGGGGCTTTCAGGATTGGCAGCATCGTACTCAGCTAGCTCAGTGGTAATTTTTTCCAGCCACCGATCTAGCTCTTCTGCTGGGCGAGCATTTAGCGCAGGAAATGACCCAACAATACCGGCTTTGCATTGGGCAATCACTAAATCAGGGTTTGAAATAATGAAAAGTGGTGCTGCGACAATTGGTAATTTTAATCGCTCGGAAAGTATTGGGGGCAATGCCATCGTTAATTCCTGTTTTATTAGTCAGTGGAAGATCAGTTACTTTACCAAATATATTGATATTAACCGCCAATACATAGTTTACGAAACCTTGCTGTTTTAGCTATGTTCGGCTGCTTACAATGTCGTACGTGACAACCCATATTTATGATCACAATTGATAGTTCGGTATTCTCGTACAGCCTGATGGTAACTATGTTAATCACCATAGCAAAGACTAAACTGCTTAAGAAGGTGACCCTGCAGTCGCGGTGGCTTTGATTATGCTGAGATCAAAGATAAAAATTACTGTATGTCGGTTAAATATCAATAATAAGGTGGATTACAGGACAGGAATGAGTTGTGATATTCTAGTTACCTCCGGATGATAAGAATAATAACTATGACTTCAGTAAAGAAAATTTCTTCTCTTGTGCAGTACTTCATCATAGGCGTTATCGCTTGGTCTTTTTACGGAGTAATTGGACTTAATGATTTCAATATTTTTGATGAAAATAACCTTTTAGAAAACACCCAAGCCTTTGTGCTGTTGTTGGTGTTCTTTCTCTTTCTCGTGCCATTATTTGAGCCATTTCGAGGGGATAAGTTGATAGCGGTATTCTTTGCTATTTTGACATTGGCTTTTCTTCTGCGCGAGGTTGATATTGAGAAGTTTGATTTACCAAAGATACTTATATTACTTGGCTCGGGCAATGGAAGAAATATACTCTTGGCCTTAGGATTTTTATCAACCTTAGGGTTTGCCTTGTTTAAGTTTCGCTATTATCTTGATTTGGCTCGGTGTTTTTTGCGCAATAGAACTGGGTTTGCCACTCTGGTTGCAGGTCTGTTCCTCATTGTGGGTGATATGTTCGAGAAAATCGATGTGCCCTATCACGTGCTGTATGAAGAGAGTTTAGAGCTTCTTGGTTACGCCTTTTTATTGTCGGCAGCAGCCAGGTTATCAAGAAAAGAGGTGAAAACGAGTCGATTTATTGGTTGAACAAAAAACTACCCACTTTTTCAGGTAGAAAATAAAAAGCCCTGTAAAAACAGGGCTTTTTATTTTCTAAATGGCGCACTCGGGAGGATTCGAACCTCCGACCGCTCGGTTCGTAGCCGAGTACTCTATCCAGCTGAGCTACGAGTGCGTTTTGACTCATTTCTGAGGCCGCGTACTATAGGTTAGGGGCGTGTTTGAGTCAACAAATGCCTTTACGTGACCCCAGTTTTCTTGTTTTTAATCTCTGGTGAGTATTTCTCGTGGTAAAAAATTTCTCTGTGATGCTCATTAACGACTTTAGCTATTGTATCTGATTGGGACCATCATGGTTTCTTTTAGCTCTTCCATCACTACGTAGCTAGTGGACTCCTGAACTGCTGGTAACTTTAGAATACGATGGCCTAGTAATTCACGATAGGCGGCCATATCTGCAATTCTGGCTTTTAATAAATAGTCGTAGTTGCCTGACACTAAAAAGCAGCTCTGTACATTTTCTAGCTCAATAACTGAGCGGCGAAACTCTTCAAAATTTTTCTGCGAGGTGTGGTTTAAGCGAATTTGTACAAATACCACCAACCCCGCCTCTAATTTTTGTGGACATACTTGAGCGCTATAGCCAAGTATGTAACCACTATTTTCTAGACGTTTTACCCTCTCTATGCATGGCGTAACCGACAAACCGACTTGTCGTGCAAGTTCGGTATAGCTGATCCGGCCATCTCTCTGTAAAACACGGAGAATATTGCGATCGATTTTCCCAAGTTGGGACATTCCCTCGGTAGTTTTTTTCATTTTATGATTTCACTCATAATACTATTTTTTCTTGTAAAAACTAATTATATAACAAAATTATCTGTAATTTAAAGGTATTTAATAATAAATAATGCTGTATTTAAGTAAAATTACACTATAAACATTTTTATTTAAATTAGCTTTAGGGTGGAAAAATTTATGTTAATAGGTGTCCCAAAAGAAATTAAGAATCATGAGTATCGTGTAGGACTTACACCTTCTTCGGTAAAAGAATTAGTGAAGCATGGGCATCAAGTTATGATTGAACAAGATGCTGGAGTTGCTATTGATTTTACAAATGAAGAGTACGTTGCTGCTGGCGCTGAGATCGTCCCTAGCGCAGATGAGATATTTGCTCGTGGTGAAATGATAGTTAAGGTTAAAGAACCTCAACCTCAAGAGTGCAAAATGCTTCGGGAGGGACAAATTTTATATACATATTTACACCTCGCGCCAGATCCAGATCAGACTAAGTTATTATTAGAATCTGGAGCAACATGTGTGGCCTATGAGACTGTTACTGACGCCGATGGAGGTCTCCCCCTATTAGCTCCCATGTCGGAAGTCGCCGGGCGAATGTCAGTGCAGGCGGGTGCCCATCATTTGGAAAAAGCACAGGGGGGACGCGGTGTCTTATTAGCAGGTGTACCTGGCGTAGCACCAGCTAATGTTCTAGTTATAGGCGGTGGAGTAGTGGGAGATAATGCTGCTTCTATGGCGGTAGGCATGGGGGCCAACGTGACGATTCTCGATCGCTCTATTCCACGGTTACGTCAGCTTGACAGCGAGTACGAGGGCCGTGCGAGCTGTGTTTTTTCTACTGATGCTGCAATTGAGGAGTATGCATTGCAGGCAGATTTAGTAATAGGTGCTGTATTAGTGCATGGCGCGGCGGCACCCAAGTTACTGAGTAATAGTCTAATAAAGCGTATGAAAAAAGGGGCTGTGGTAGTTGATGTGGCTATTGACCAAGGAGGTTGTTTCGAAACATCAAAGGCAACTACCCATGATCATCCTACCTATATCGTTGATGGAGTCGTCCATTATTGTGTTGCTAACATGCCTGGGGGTGTTGCTCGGACCGCAACTATGGCCTTAAATAACGCAACTTTACCCTATGCCATTGCTCTGGCTAATGACCCGGTCAATGCGTTGTTTACAAACTCTAATTTACAGAACGGCTTAAATGTGCATAAGGGGTCAGTTACATACAAAGCCGTAGCTGACGCATTAGGCTATACCTATGTACCCGCAGATGAGGCCTTAAAAGCCTAGTTAGATCTGCTCCAATTTAAAAGGGCACTTCTGCAATTACCACTGCGCGAGTGGGCGCGGGGTGTCCTTCAGCAGTTTTACTGACATCATTTGGGTCTAAAAAATCAGGCAGTGAATCGTAGGTCATCCACTCGGTGCTTCGTTGCTCGTCAAGACTTGTTGTAGAAATATCTACTACCCTAGGGTTGATATATCCTTGCTTACGCAGCCAACTCACTAAAGTCTCAGGTGTTGGTAAAAACCACACGTTGGGCATCTTAGCGTAGCGTCCCTCTGGCACTAAAGTTTGGCCTTTCGGTCCATCTATCACAAGAGTTTCAAGAACTAATTGTCCTCCAGGACGGAGAAGTTCACGTAGCTCTCGTAAATGCTCCATAGGTGACCGTCGATGATATAAAATACCCATAGAGAAAACCGTATCAAAGGCGGCCAGTTTACTGGGCATATGTTCTATGCCCAATGGAAGCACGTCAATGGGTAGGTCAACCCCTGCATATTTTTTAATGGCGTTAAACTGAAATACAAATTTGGCGGAAGGATCGATACCAATTACTCGTTTGGCACCAGAACCGAGCATACGCCAACAATGATAGCCGTTGCCACAACCAACATCTAAAACGAGGCGGTTGTTTAGAGGCTGAAGATGGGGGATTACTCGGTCCCACTTCCAATCAGAACGCCATTCCGTATCTATTTGTAACCCAAACAGCTCATAAGGGCCTTTGCGCCATGGATGCAGTCCCATTAAACTTTGCTGCAGCTGACCGAAACTTTCCGAACTTAAGTCATCTTTAGTTTTTATGATAACACCATTGGTAAAATCACTACTTTGGGTGACTACGCTCGGAAGAGTTTGCAAAGACTCTAGCCATTCAGGCATGTCACCCCAGCGACGATCATCTAGGCGCTCATCGATGAGATCAGGCAATGTGTCATTCCATTCTTTTAAATCAGAGTTTTGCAGCCAGTTTAAGAAAGGACCATAGTTAAAGGGCAAAGTGCGCATTGGTACACCTACAATGAAAGAGCGGTATTGTAAATGATTTCCATAAAACGATCTCTGAGATTCGTTGTTTTAAAGTGGCTCAGGCTTAATGGATTAAATTGTGTGGCGAAGAAAAATTTTGCCACATATTATGCCAATAGGTGCATAATCTACTATCCCAAGTTATTATCATTTTGAGTGGCTTGTTGAGGGCAATTTAAATGAGTGAAGAGCGCTTTCAAGAATTGGAAGAGAAACTGGCTTTTGTTGAGATGGCCAGTACTGAGATGGGCGAAGAGATTTTCCGTCAACAACAAGAAATAGAGGCGCTAACAAAGGCTCACCAGACTTTGTTGCGGCGTCTTGAGTCACTTCAAGATGCGGCGGATCAGGGTGACGGTAATAATGTCGAACGCCCACCGCACTATTGATGCAATTAGAACTACACTTAAAAATTACGGATTAGGGAATGGATATGTCAGAACTAAATGAACAGGTAAAATACCAAATTGATGATGTCTTTGCACGGCAGCAACGCTATGCATTGGAGTTGCGTAAGTCAGACTATAAGCAAAGACTAGCGGTCCTTGATCGTTTCGAACAAGCATTTCGTGAGTCTGAGGGGAAAATCTACCAATCAGCAGCTGATGATTTTTCCAAACCCCAGGCAGAAGTGGATATGTCTGAAATTATGGCAGTGCTAGCTGAATTAAAGCATGTGCGAAAAAATTTAAAGAAATGGATGAAACCGGTATCTGTGATGCCGACCGCTAGCATGATTGGTACTTCATCTAAAATTGTTAAAGAACCCAAGGGTGTTACCCTAGTGGTGTCTCCTTGGAACTACCCGTTCAATTTGACATTTGGACCTATGATTTGGTCGATAGCAGCGGGTAATACTGTCATCATCAAGCCCTCTGAAATGACGCCCAATATGTCCGCAGTTATTGCAGATATAGTGGAGCGTGCCTTTAGACCTGAGGAGGTTAGCCTTTTTCAGGGGGAGGCTGATGTTGCTAGTTACCTAACCGCATTACCCTTTGATCACATCTTCTTTACTGGGAGTCCAGCGGTAGGGAAGCATGTCATGGCAGCTGCGGCAAAAAACCTAACATCTGTCACCCTAGAGCTCGGTGGTAAGAGCCCTGTTATTGTGGATAAGAGCGTTAATATTAGAAAGGCGGTGCAGTCTATTGCCTGGGGTAAATTCAGTAATAACGGTCAAACCTGTATTGCCCCAGATTATCTCTATGTTCATGAATCAGTCAAAGATCAGTTTGTGAGTGAGTTGACTACTTGTGTCGAAAAACAGTACGGATTGGGCAATAACGCAAAAGACAATGGTGATTATTGTAAGGTAGTTAACAAGGGTCATTATAATCGTATTAATCGATTGCTGGATGATGCAAAATCTCAGGGAGGTAAATTAATTACTGGTGGCCAGACAGATGATGCTGGTCGATTTATTGCGCCCACTCTGATTGAAGGTATGGCGCCTGATTCGGCTATTATGGAGGAAGAGATCTTCGGGCCTTTACTGCCTGTGATTACTTTCTCAAATATTGATGAAGTGATTGATGTGGTGAATAGTAAGCCTAAACCGTTAGCGCTTTATATTTACAGTACTGACAAACGTAACATCGATAAAGTATTGTGTGAAACGAGTGCTGGGGACACCTGTGTCAATCAAACGATGATGCACTTTTTGCATCACAATCTGCCTTTTGGTGGAGTTAACAATAGTGGTATTGGTAAGTCGGGTGGAGTTTGGGGTTTCAATGCCTTTACACATGAGCGCAGCGTTTTAAATGACAAGTTCAGTTCAGCGTCCATGTTGCACCCTCCCTACACTCCGAAGGTCCGTAAACTGATCAAAATGGCCATCAAAATGACAACATAATGTCGTTTCAGTTTACTTAATAGCCACTAAAGAGCAGAAGTTGAAACATTGAAACCAGGGGCTTGCGGATTGAAACCCGCAGGCCCTTAATCTTTTTATGTGTTTATCTAATGTTTCAGGTATTAAAACGTTTTCAATAGAATCTCGTTTCTGGCTGATTTCCAATTCACTGTAGCCTTGGGCCCGTTTGAATTGATGGTGCAGATCACTAAGTAACCTGTCTAGACTGTCAGGTTCAAATCGCAATTTCTCTGAAATGACCAAGCATCCCCCAGGGTTCAATCCCGCGTAAATTTTTTCTATAAGGGCTGCGCGTCTCTCCATCGGAATGAATTGCAAAGTAAAGTTCATCACCACCATTGAAGCGTTGTCTATGGTAGTTTCACAAATGTCTCTATCGACTAATTTAGTACTAACTTTCGATGGCGCTAACTCTAAGATGCTCGCACACTTTTTCAACATGGCTTCTGAGTTGTCGACTGCAATAATACTTGCATTGCGATCTTCGATTCGCGAACGCATAGCCAATGTTGATGCTCCAAGAGAACAACCAAGATCGTAGCAGTTACTGTTTGGTCGTACGTAGCGTGATGCTAATTCACCACAGTGGGCCAAAATTGTTTCATAGCCAGGTACCGAACGACTGATCATGTCTGGAAAGACATCCACAACCGCTTGATCGAAAATAAAATTCGGCACCCTGCCAATAGGGTGGGCAAATAAATTATCGGATTTGGAATGAATCATTATCTATACCGCGATAGTATTTAGACCGCTAGTAGCTGCTAAGTCAGTGTTGGTGATGATAGCGGTGTGAGCCGATTCTTGGCACAGATATTTTTCAGCCACCCTTTTTAAATCTCCACTGGTCACGTTTAAAATGCGGTTTCTAAAGGTAAGAGCTGAGGCCTTGTTGCGCCCATTAAGCTCAGAGTGAAACGCTTGAATAGCTTCACCTGCGGGAGAACTTGGTTTATCAAGAGAGCCTATGACCCCGAGGATAGCCTCTTCAACTTTATCTGCACTAGGCGACTTTTCTAAAAGCCAGTTAACGGACTCATCAAAATCATTAAGCGTGCCTTGAATACGAGGATCACGGTAGGAATAGAATCGAAAAGCACCAGATTGATTGTCCTGAGAGGCTCCACCGCCATAGGCACCGCCCTGTTCTCGAATGGCACGGTGTAAGAAACCATTCCGCAATACTCCACCTAGGACTGTCAAGGCAGCTGAATCTTCATGACCAGCAGGAACAGTGGGATAAGCGCGAGCACAAAAACTTACTTGGGTATTGGTGGTCCAACAGTGGTTGCTTGGAGACAGTATTGGTTGATAGTCGATGAAATTACTCGTAGTGCGTTTGTTTTCTGCATGTGTCTTAAAATTAGACTGTATCTGCGTTTCAAAGGCCTCTAAGCGTTCTTGCTCAGCAATTAACAGATGCTGACGTGGTTGCTGGAGAATTTTAGTGTGGATTTGTTGCAGTTGAATAGCTAGTTTTTCTAATTCTTCCTCGTGATTGAGGCTAGTATCAAGCGCCTTAATCAATGACAGTCCACTTAAGCCACTCCAGCGCTGCGTTAAATAAGCACTGGTTGATAGCCCACTCGCGGCAGCATGCATAGCCATAATGTGGCCATTTCCCACAATGGATGACTCGCGATAGCTTCGAATTTGAGCCACTAATTCACGCAAGCGGGGTAATTCATCAAAACGTGTCTGCTCGATTGACTGTTGCATTAGTTCGGTCATTGCTGCTTGATTCGAAGCTAGGCCTTTGGCAGAGAAGCTTATGTTGCCATGGAGTTTTTCTAAGCAGTCTTTATCTGAGCGCACACTAGCTGAGGCAGAGTAGGAGCCTACCACGCTGGAGTGCCATAATTGAGTTGCCAAGTAATCTCGATGGCCTACTCCCATTTCAGTAGCACAGGTGCTATAGAGTGGTAAAAGGTCCATTTGCTCGGAGGTTAAATGGGGCATAGGCATAACAACTTGTTGGTACACCAGGCCGTTGGTGCCAGCGCTATAGCTAGCCATAGCAATGGGTGAAGTACGAGAAGAGTTTGGTTCTGCGTAGAAAATGTCTGCAGGGATATCTTCGACACCCACTTTAGGTAATATATCTAGATCTTCTTCCATCTCTTGTCGTTTTTTAAGAGCAACCGCCTCATCTACGATTTGTTGTTTATCTTCAGCGTCCAAGTCCTGCTGAATTTTCGCTAGACGATCTTTTTCCTGCTGTTCGGTTAATCGGCCTAAATTGCAGTCAGGTTTCATCACAAGACGAACGCGATGCTGATTGTTGACGAGGAGATCTTGTGCCAAATTCTTGATAAATTGAGGATCTTTGATTTCCTGCTGTAGTTTCTCTAGCACGGGATCTAGGTTTAAAAGAGCGACTGGATCTCCTCGGTGTGTAGCGCTGGTGAGGGCTGTCAGAATTATTTGCAGACCATAGGGATAACCTCCTCCTGACACCTCACGTTGCGATAGTTCAAGTTGATGAAGACTGGCGGCCACCTGCTCTTGGGGAAGACCTTGGTCGGCAACATTTTGCAGTACGCCTAAAATAAGATTTTCTACTGCATCTGCATGCTCGGGATTTGAACCTTCGATTCCACAGACGAAACAGATTTCTTTTTGTGAGTCTTCAAGACCGCACATTGGTGAGGGAGCAGTACCCAAATCTGTAGTTTCAAGTGCTTGCTGCAGAGGTGAACCACTGTTATCAAGCAAAACACTAGCAAGCAGACGGGCTCGCATTGTAGCTTCAAGATCGGTTGAATCTCCAAGCAACCACGAGAGTACAATATGACTATGATTTTCAGGAGAGTCCGGCCCATCAAAAGCGTAGACTTCTTCTACGTACTGCGGTTTGTCGTATCGTTTCTCGTCGTTGACTGCGATATGACAATCAAGCTTATCGAACCGATGTAGTGCTTGTTCCTGAAATTGCACTTGATGCTCAGCTGCGGGAATATCGCCAAAGGTGATAAAAATCGCGTTACTCGGATGATAGTGGACGTCATAAAATGCTTTAAACTGATCATAGCTTAAATCAGGTATATCGGCTGGCTCACCACCACTGTTGTAATGATAAGTACTGGTCGGGTAAAGGTGCTTGGTAATTGTTTGCCATAGAGTCGAGTTGATTGAACTCATTGCTCCTTTCATCTCGTTATACACTACCCCTTTAAAAGTGAGCTCTGAGCTTGAATCTTCTGCATCGGAGAATTCTAAACGATGACCTTCTTGTGCAAAATCGAGTGGATCAAGACGAGCAAAAAATACAGAATCTAGATAGACTCTGAGTAGGTTGTTGAAATCTTTCTTGTTCTGACTGGCAAAGGGGTACGCCGTCCAGTCAGAGCTGGTAAAAGCGTTCATAAAAGTATTGAGAGACCTTCTAATCATCATGAAGAACGGATCTCGCACAGGATACTTTTCACTGCCACAAAGGGCAGTATGCTCAAGAATATGAGCCACACCAGTCGAATCCTCTGGCACAGTTCGTAGTGCAACCAGGAACACATTCTCTTTATTTTCAGATGCTAGATGAATGTGCTGTGCACCAGTGACCTTATGCCGATATTCTTGATACTCCACATTTAATGATGGTATGTCTTGTTTGCGTAATAGTTCAAAGGCTGGGTTGGTCTGATCGGTCATTCTAACTGCTGCTCCAAAATAAATTTGATTTGGTTCACTAAAAGGGCGTCGCTATTCTACGCGAATCTCCGCACTTGAGAAGGCGAATGTCGAATCAGTTTCTACTCAAGTTGTTTGCGCATCCGTTGGCGGTAGTCAATTGGCGTGGTTCCTTCCCAGCGTTTAAAAGCACGATAAAAAGTGCTCGGTTCGCAGAAGCCGGTTAGATAGATAATTTCACTAATGGCCTCGTTGGTCTGTGATAGCAGTCTGAGTGCTAAGCGATGTCGTAGATCGTTTAGTATTTTTTGGAAACTAGTGCCGGCAACGTTTAGCTGATGACGCAAATGACGCGTGCTAACAGACATAAGTGCAGATACGGAATCCAAAGTAATTTCTCCAGATTCTAGTAAGCTCGCCATGTGCATACGGACTTCTTTGATTAAATCACCCTGTTTCAGAATCTCAAGGTGCTGATCTGCGGCTTGCATATGTAGATCAAGGAGCTGTGTCTCAGCATAAAGTGATCTATATTCAAGGACAGTTTTAGGAAAATACAATTTAAAAGATCTAGCATTAAACTCAACAGGGCAATTAAAAATACGCTCATATTCACTAATATCAGCATTGGGAGAATGGTTGAATACAATTCTTTCGGCAATGAAGGCGCCATCAGTCACTGATTGAAATAGTTTTATCATACCTAAGACCATGGCTTCGGCTAAGTGTGAGGTGGCATATTGGTGATTGGAAAAGTAGTTAGTAAGGCATGGGTGTGGCGAGTCCTCGAGAGATCCGTGTAGAGCGTCACTGATTAAACGCTGATAATTTAAGACTCTCTCGAGCCCATCCCCAAAGGTCGGGCTGCTTAACATTAAGTATTCTAGTATTTGGCCTTTGTATACGGGCATTTTCTCTGCAAGATGGAGCCCTATGCATGGATCTCCAGAAATTTCAACAGCGGCCTTCCAAAAAAGGGGCTGTGCAGCAAACGGCGTACGCAGGTTTGCTTCGTATAATTTAGATGGATCAAAGCCCGATTGACGCAAAATTTCATCGGCATCTACCTCGAGAGCCAGCAGACCTTGATAAGCCAACCGTACTAGTGTTCCCGAATCCGTTAAACCTGTCATAGAATCTCCATTGAAAACACCATAATACACAATTGACCCAAATGACAAAACTGTTAAAATTTTTGCTAGTGACTTTCGATCTGAGAGTATTTACGGTAGAGCAATGACAATTCACTCACAAGCAGATGATAAAGGGCCAAAAAAGCTGATCACCGAGGAACTCACTGAGCTCCCCGGTATGTTAGGTTTGTTCCGAAAAGCGGCAGTCAAATCGAATAAGTTTGCCGAAGGCGAGCGTCTACCTATGCTTGGAAACTCTATTCACGGTTTAAAAATTGATCGTAGACATTTGTTGGCTTATCAAAAGCTAATAGGCTTTGATGAAAACGAAAGCCTGCCTCCAACCTACTTAAGCATGCTTGGTTTTCCATTGGTCTTAAATATCATGACACATGCTGATTTTCCGATGAAAGCCATGGGTCAAGTACACCTGCGTAATGAAATAAGCGTCCTCAAATACTTCCCAATCGGATCTCCCATCGATCTGACTGCTTATATTAAGAGCAACTCTCCTACGTCCAGGGGTATTGAATGGTCAGTCGGTATGATGGCTGAGGTTAATGGCGAACTGGTGTGGTCGAGTGAATCGACGATGCTACATCGCTGTAAAACAGCGATCCCCCGCCAGACAGCAGATCCCATTATGCGGATTGGGGAGCCTCAAACATGGTCAGTTGATCGAGGAATGGGCCGGCGTTACGCAAGGGTTTCTGGAGACTACAATCCAATTCATTTAACCGCCATGACGGCTAAGCTCTTTGGCTTTAAAAGAGCTATTGTTCATGGCATGTGGAGTAAGGCTAGAAGTCTCGCTGTGTTAAAGGATCAATTACCAGGTGAAGGCTTTCGAGTTCGCGCAAGCTTTCATCGGCCGCTATTTTTGCCTTCCAAGGTTTTGTTCTATACCAAACACGAAGAAAAGAAAACGTTATTTTCGCTATTCAATGAATCGGGCCAAGAGGCCCATTTAGACGGTGTTATCGAAGAGGATATATAGAATGCCCAGTTATAAGGTTCCAATGAAAGATGTCTTGTTTTTATTTAACGATGTCTTTGACATGCAAACCCAATTCAAGCAGGTAGTGGGTGGTGATCAGGCAACTCCCGATATGATTGAGGCGATTTTTACTGAGGGTGCAAAGTTTAGTGAAAACGAGTTGGCACCTCTCTATCAGTCTGGTGATGACGGTTGTGTTTGGAATGATGGTGAAGTAACTACACCTGACGGCTTTAAAGAAGCCTATAAAACCTATATCGAAGCAGGATGGACCTCGTTAACTGGCAGTGAAGGTATGGGTGGCCAAAATCTTCCTGCATCCATTGGATTGGCGGTGACTGAGATGATCACCACTGCTAATTGGGCATGGGCTATGTATCCAGGACTCAGTGAAGGAGCCATCGCTACGCTGGAAGATCATGGTACTGAGGATCAGAAAAAAGATTATTTAACAAAGTTAATTAGTGGTGTTTGGAGCGGTACTATGTGTCTAACCGAACCCCACTGCGGTACTGATTTAGGGCAAATGAAGACAAAAGCGGTGCCTAATGACGACGGAAGTTACCGTGTAGATGGAACGAAGATTTTTATTAGTGCCGGAGAGCATGATTTAACTGAAAATATTGTTCATATCGTATTGGCTAAATTACCTGATGCGCCCAAAGGAACCAAAGGTCTTTCTTTGTTTATTATTCCCAAGTTTTTGCCGGCTGAAGATGGCTCTGCTGGAGAGAGAAATGGAGTTAGATGTGGATCGATTGAGCACAAGATGGGTATCCATGGGAATGGCACTGCGGTTCTTAATTTTGATAATGCCAAGAGTTTTCTTATTGGTGAGCCCCATGATGGTTTGAATGCCATGTTTACCTACATGAATGTCGCGAGGATTGGTACCGCAAGTCAGGGTGTTTCGGCTGCTGAACGGTCCTACCAAGGAGCCTCAGCCTATGCGCGAGAGCGATTAGCAATGCGTTCTATTTCTGGAATCAAGAACCCTGAGGGGCCAGCAGATGCGATTGTTGAGCACCCCGATGTGCGGCGCATGTTACTGACTCAGAGGGTGATTGCTGAAGGTGGTCGAGCGATGGTGACCTATGCTTCGCAATTTGCTGATGTTTACCGTGCTGGGAAGACTGAGGAGGCCAAGAAAACCGCGGAGGCGAGGTTAGGATTCTGTACGCCGATACTCAAAGGATTTATCACAGAGTTAGGAGTAGAGGCTGCAAATCATGGAGTACAGATTTTTGGCGGTCATGGTTACATTAAAGAGTGGGGCATGGAGCAAATTTTAAGAGATAGCCGTATTGCAACACTTTATGAAGGTACTACTGGCATCCAGGCGTTGGATCTAGTTGGCCGCAAGGTGTTGCTTGACCGACTTAACCAACTCAATATCTTCACTGGAGAGATGCTCTCTTTTGCAAAGGGATGCATGCCTTGGACTGCAGGTGGCAGAGACAAAAGGGTCCGTAGTCAAGCATGGCAAGTCGCTAAGTTGGCTGTGAGGTGGCGATTATTGGCTTATAAATTGGGTTCCGGAGCGAAAAAGCGTCCGGATTCTGTCGGTGCTGGGTCAGTCGACTTCTTGATGTTTTCTGGTTATGCCTATATGGCGTATATGTTTGCTCGCATGAGTAAGGTTGCAACTGCGCAATTGGCCGCAGGAGAAGGTGATAGTGTATTTCTGCAAGAAAAGCTGCATACCGCGACGTTCTTCTTTGACCGTATTCTTCCTCGCGCAGAAATGCATGCCACCACGATGAAGGCAAGTACTGACAGTGTGATGGCGATGCCAACCGAATATTTCGACGCGTCTTAAGAGGCGCCTCTAATTGAGATTTACCCCGCGAAGAGGGCGTTATGGAGTGGTCCATGGCGCCTTTTTCTTATCTTAACAATTGATACAATCCAGTACAGGCGGTAGATAAAAGCACCCAACCTATAACCTGATAAAAACGAGTTGAGTCTTGCATTAGTAGCCGGTTGTGTAAACGATGGCCAATCATATGCCCAATGCCCGCGAATGGAAGCAGCCACAGTGTTGCCAATAAATTAAAGCTGATACCAGCCCAAGCAAACGCAAGCAGCTTGATGCTCACTAAAACTCCCCACACTACGAATAGGGTATGGCGGAAATCAGTTGTTTTTATATGCCTCAGAGCAACCGCAATCACCATTGGGCCTCCGATCAGGGATGTGCCACTAATATAACCGCCAATAATCAAAAATATTACATCCAACCAGCGACTACTGCTCTTCAAAGGTTGGCCCAAAATATAGGTAATTGAGTACGCTGTAATCATAAAGAAAATTACAATATTCATTATTTTGGTTGGTAACACAATAAGCCCTATAACACCGGCAAGTTTTGGAATGATCATAATCCCAAGGGTAAAGCGCACAAAATTCCAATTAACTCGGGGAGCTTCGAGATCATTATGGCCTCTCATTAGAGGCTTAGCTTTTCGGCTCCCAATAAAAGTAAGAGAGGCAAAAAAGAGTAAATGTAATGAGATGATAGGAAGAAAATACAAAGGATCATCGTGAATAAGAAGCAAAAACGGAATGGTAAATAGAGCCCCGCCAAATCCTAGTCCCGATCGAACAAACCCACTCCAAATAAAGACAATAGCAATAAGGATGTATTGATAAAGCTCAAACTCCATCGTTAGTTGCAACCGTGCTCTCCATGGACATGGCCATGGGAAATCTCTTCTTCAGTTGCTTTCCTGATATCGACGATTTCAACCTCAAAGTTAAGGTTTTTGCCAGCCAGAGGGTGATTCATGTCAACATCAACATTAAATTTCCCAAGTTTAATAACAGTGCCAGGTTTGACACCATTATCGGTGTTCACATGAATATCTTTACCGATGGTAAGTTTGCCCTCGTGTTTAAGATATTTAATGGGTATTCGTTGAACATTGTTAACATTTCTAAGTCCGTATCCCTCACTTGGCATAAGTTTAAATGACAGCTTTTGGTCAATTGTAGCTTTTGAAATAGCCTGCTCGAAGCCTCTTACCATTTGCCCCCTACCATGGAGGTAAACCATTGGTTCTCCGCTGTCGTAAGTTGAGTCAATGAGTTCATTATTGTCATCGGTCAGGGTATAGTGAACTGAAATAACATGGTGCGCCGTAACGTGCATTGGTGGCTCCTCTGAAAGGATGCTTATGATACACCAAGAGACCTAGGGTAGGTGGGTAGCTATCCAACGGTTTGTTATAACAGGAACAAGAAACCATGTCGCCAACTGATGATAAAATTAAGTACTCACTCGATGATTCGGACGAATCGTTTAGCGATTTGGTGGGAGATGGCGTTAGACCCTTAGGCGCAAACGTTTCATCCCATATTGTCCAGACTAAAGAAATCACCCCAGGTATTATTGAGCGTAGAAAAGCCGCCCAAAGAGAAGTGGTTTTTGATGTTAATGAGCTAGATACAGCTAGCGTCATAGAGTCTGTGGATCCTCTGGCTTATCTGGAGTACCAGAAACCAGGTGTTCAGCACGGGGTGTATAAAAACCTGCGTTTGGGGAAATATGAGATTCAGTCCAGACTTGACCTGCACAGGCATACGGTTGAGCAGGCCCGTGTAGCCTTATGGAGGTTTGTCGATGACTGTCATAAACATAGCGTTAGGTGTGCGCTTATCACTCATGGAAAAGGGGAGGGTAGGCAGGAACCCGCAAAGCTAAAAAGTTGTGTTAACCATTGGCTTAGACAATTGAATGAAGTCCTGGCATTTCATAGCGCACAGAAACAACATGGTGGTGTTGGTTCAACCTATGTGCTGATAAAAAAAGACCGTTCTGCGAAGCAAAAAACCAGCGAGAAAATTGACCAATCACGGAGGATTAAGCGCTAACCAAGTCAACATCGGGACAATTATAGTTATGATTGATTAGTATATTGGAGATTAAGCTGGCGCAACAATTATGTTAGGGGTTTTGCAATGACATTAGTACAAAAATTTTTAAAAGGGCGGCGACTATTTGCGCGGAGCGGAACAATATTATTGTTATCTTTTGGGGCGTCTATTTTTGCTGAGGAAAATGCCACTGAGGTTTTTAACTTTAAGGTCTCGCTAGATAATCGTGAAGTAGGGTGGCACAGGTTCGTTGTAGAGACGAAGGGAAATCAGTTAACTGTATCTTCCAAAGCGAAAATGGATTTTACGGTCTTGATGGTCAAGAAAGTAGCTTACCGCCATGAGGCGACTGAAAATTGGTTAGGAGATTGTCTGCAAGCGTTTGAGAGTAAGACTAAGCGTAATACCAAAATATTTCTTACGAGCGGTTCTGTGAAGGACGGTGATTTTTATGTCAACAGGAATGGAGAGGAAGTTTTGGTATCTAAATGTGTCAAAACCTTCGCTTATTGGCGACCTGCTTGGCTAGATGATGAGTTTCTTTTAAATGTAGAAACCGGAAAATACACTCCAATTTCCTTAGAGGTTACCGAAGATCAATTGACAAACATGACTAAAAGGGTAGTTGGTTTACCTAAGACAGAAATTCATCTTGCATACGATAAGTCAGGAAATTGGCAGACACTTGAGTCTGAGCTCAAAATAGCGGGGACCCTCAGATATCAAAGAATCAATGAATCAGTTGGAGAAACAGATGCGAAGCTTTAATGCTGGAATACTTATGATTTTGATTCTTGCGGTAACTGCGTGTAGCACACATAAGCCCATGCCTGCGGTGGAATATGTTGATCTTGACCGCTTCATGGGGGATTGGTACGTGATTGCTAATATCCCAACTTTTCTTGAAAAAGATGCCTACAATCCGGTGGAGACTTACAGGTTGGATGATGACGGGACCATTGCCACTACATTTACCTTTAACCAGGGAAGCCTAGATGGCGAGAAGAAGAATTATCACCCCAGAGGTTTCGTTCAAGATTCAGAAAGCAACGCCATTTGGGGGATGCAGTTCATTTGGCCCATAAAGGCTGATTATAGAATTGTATACCTTGATGGCGACTATCAAAAAACGATTATTGGGCGTAAAAGCCGCGATTATGTATGGATAATGGCAAGAAAATCGTCGATCTCCGAAAAAGAATATAATTCTCTAGTCGATCAGGTTGGGCGTTTGGGCTACGATATTGAACAGCTGCGTAAGGCGGAGCATAATCCCTCTGCAGATGTTGAGGAGGATTATTTTACTGGTGTGTCTCAAGTTGAATATTCTACCTCTAGTCTTTCGGGGTTCGAAAAAATTGTGTTGACCACTAAGAGATTTGAGCGAAGCTCCAGTAGCAGAGTAGCTACGAAAGGTGGATTGAGCACAACCGACAGGGTGACCCGTGATCGATTGCTTTTGGATATCGATTTATCATCTTTGGGCGATTTGCCCGTTCCATCGAAGCGCCATCAGTTTGATGGAGCTCAGGTTGCGTCCTTAAAGATTACGACGGAACACCAGGTGTACGCGAGTCCATCTTTTGACCACGATAATCCCCCGGTTGCGTTGAGGCCACTAATTGACTTTATTTTGGCGCTAGAGTAGTGGTAACGCTAGAGTATCCATTGCTTAAAAGCGCAGGTTAAAAACGCCAAAAGCTCATTTGCCGATCATGGTGCTAAGCCCTTATACTTCGCGCAAATTAGTTTTGAGTGATGAAATGACCATACGTAGAGAACAATTGGAGTCAAATAAATTACAAAAACGCTTGCGGCGTAATGTGGGTAAAGCCGTGGCTGATTATAGGATGATTGAAGAGGGTGACCGAATTATGGTCTGCCTTTCTGGCGGTAAAGATTCCTATGCGATGCTTGATATTTTGATGAATTTACAGAAAAATGCGCCCGTTCAATTTGAGTTAGTTGCGGTTAACTTAGATCAAAAACAGCCAGGATTCCCTGAGCAGGTGCTGCCAAATTATCTTGATACTCTTGATATCGAATATCATATTTTAGAGAAAGATACCTACAGTATAGTAACGAGTAAGATTCCTGAGGGTAAAACCTATTGTAGCCTGTGCTCTAGACTTAGAAGAGGAACTCTCTATGGATTTGCAGAACAGATAGGTGCAACTAAGGTTGCGTTGGGGCACCACAGAGATGATATTGTCGAAACTTTATTTTTAAACATGTTTTATCAAGGTAAGCTCAAGGCTATGCCCCCCAAATTACTTTCAGATGATAAGCGCAATGTGTTAATTCGACCACTCGCTTACTGCAAAGAATCTGATCTTGTTGCGCTGGCGGAGTTGAAACAGTTTCCGATTATTCCGTGTAATCTGTGTGGCTCGCAGGCGGGACTTCAACGTAATGCAGTAAAGGAGATGCTTACCCAATGGGAACGGCAGTTTCCTGGGAGAATTGATGCGATTTTTGGGGCTATCAAAAATGTTGCACCCTCTCAATTAGCAGACACCAGTCTTTTCGATTTTGCCGGTTTAAATAACGAAAAGATAAAAATAGACCAGGATGAAAGTATGGAAATTGAATCTTTTATTAGAGCTATTAATGTTTGACATTAAACTGGAGGATATTCGCAGGTTAACTTTCTGGAATAAGCTTTTTAGACAGCATTAAATATTAGTATCAGACTTTTATTAGTGACAAATAGTAACGCCGATAATACACAATTGACTTAAATTGTAATGAGGGAATTTAATGCCTGATTTATCTATTTCTACCATTGTCGCCTTCATGGCTTATGTAGCTATTGTTTTGAGTATAGGGTTCTACGCCTATTTCAGAACTAAGAATGCTACTGATTATTTCCTCGGAGGCAGAGACCTCTCTCCGAGCGTTTCGGCAATCAGCGCTGGTGCTTCAGACATGAGCGGTTGGGTGCTTTTAGGGCTGCCAGGATATGCTTATCTTGCAGGTCTTGAGGCCGCTTGGATTTCCATTGGTTTGGTGATTGGTGTGGCGGCCAATTGGTTGCTAATGGCGAAACGCCTCAGAATCTACAGTGCATTGTTGGGTGATGCTGTGACTCTACCAACTTATCTGCAACGACGGTTTACGGATAAAACTCCATGGCTCAAGTCAATCGCAAGTGTCAGCATTTTATTGTTTTTCTTGTTTTATGTCGGTTCTGGGTTGATCGCAGGCGGAAAGTTATTTAACGAGGTATTTGGATTCGACTATCACATGGCGGTCATTGTCAGCGTAGTACTGATTTTGTTCTATACGCTGTTTGGAGGGTTTCTAGCCGTTTCTTGGACAGATGTTTTTCAGGGCTTGCTAATGTTACTTGCGTTAGCCTGTGTGCCTATTTTAGTGATTTCTCAGACAGGTGGCGTTGACCAATTTACAGCGCAAATTAATCAGCAAAACCCCCAACTTCTTAATCTCTTTACCGATGCTGAAGGCAATGTCCTGAGCTGGATGATGATTGTTAGCACCATGGGCTGGGGCTTAGGTTATTTTGGGCAACCCCACATACTGGCGCGTTTCATGGCTATACGTTCCGCTTCTGAGACAGGACAGGCAGCCACTATCGGAGTGGTATGGGCCTTGTCTTGTTATTTGCTCGCTATATTGGTCGGCCTCAGTGGGATCGCTTATTTACCTGAGGTTTTGCCGGATAGTGAAAAAGTATTCATTGCGCTGACAAGTTTGATTTTCCACCCACTTATTGCAGGTATTCTTCTTGCGGCTATTCTGGCCGCCATTATGAGTACTGTGGATTCTCAGTTACTGGTGTGTTCATCCTCCTTAGCCGAAGACCTCTACCCCTTAGTGACAAAAAAAGATGTTAGTGCTGAAAAGCGACTGCAGATAGGACGAATAGCAGTTGTAGTGTTGGCTATGATGGCTACGGTGCTGGCTATGGAGCCGGATAATAAAGTCTTAGATGTTGTTTCCTATGCATGGGCTGGCCTAGGTGCATCTCTTGGGCCTGCAATTTTAGTGAGCTTGTATTGGCGCCGCATGACAGCGCGGGGGGCTCTTGCGGGAGTTCTAATCGGTGGTGTAACAGTGATGATTTGGTCCCGAGCAGAGGGTGGTATCTTTGATCTTTATGCCTTGGTTCCAGGTTTTGTTTTGTCTCTGGTGGCTATTGTAACAGTGTCATTGATGGATAAGCGGGGACTAGATAGCTCAACCGAACAGTCTTTTAAAGACATGCATCAGCAAGTTATCGCGAGCAAATAGATTGAGCGTGTCCGCCTAAAGAATTACATCTTTTCCATAACTTCGATGCCAAGTAGATCTAAACCACAGGCTAGTGTGTCGGCGCTCAATGCACACAGCTGCAGCCGACTCTGCTTAATATCCTCTGAAACATCTGACTTCAATACTGGGCAGTGTTCGTAGAATGTCATGAACGCGCTGGCGAGTTCATAGAGATAAGTACATAAAGTGTGCGGATAACAGTCAATGGCGACTTGATCAATAACCTCATTAAATTGCAGTAACTTTAGAGCTAATACTTTCTCCTGTGCTTCTATAATATTAACGGCCGCTATCAACGAGTTTTGTTCAATGCCCGCTTTGCGGAAAATACTGCAAATACGAGTATAGGCGTACTGTAGATAGGGGGCCGTGTTGCCCTCGAATGAAAGCATCGCGTCCCAATTGAAAATATAATCATTAGTTCGAGTAATGCTTAGATCAGCATATTTGATTGCACCGATACCGACTTTCTCAGCGATGGATTTAATATCTGATTCATTAAGGTCACTATTTTTTTTGCGCACTAATTTTTCAGCTCGCTCAACTGCTTCGGTTAAAAGGTCTGCTAATTTTACAGTGCCGCCACTTCGTGTTTTGAAGGGTCGGCCATCGTTACCCATCATGGTTCCAAAAGGGTGGTGCTCTAAACTTACTGAATGAGGAGCATATCCCGCTTTGCGGCCAGTAATAAAAACTTGCTTCATGTGAAGTGATTGTCGGGCGTCGATAAAATAGAGAATACGATTAGCGTGTAGCTTATTAACCCGGAAGCGTAATGCTGCTAAATCAGTCGTGGAGTAAAGAAATCCTCCGCCAGATTTTTGTACAATCATGGGTGATGGATTTCCATTTTTATCGGCAAGCTCAGGAAGAAAAGCTACTTTAGCGCCATCAGAATCAACGGCTATACCCTGATCCACGAGATCCTGTAGCACAGGTTCTAAATCATCATTGTAGGCACTTTCAGGTTTGATGTGCTTTTTCAATAAACCGACATTGAGTTTTTGGTAAATTTCAAGGTTGTGTGCAACAGATACGTCGATAAACTTTTGCCACAGATTACGGCAGTGCTTATCGCCAGCCTGGAGCTTGACCACATAGTCTCGGGCTCTATCAGCAAACTCTGTGTCTTCATCGAAATGTTTCTTAGATTGCTGATAGAACACTTCAAGATCATTTAAGGCTAATGCTGCTTGCTCTCCGTCTCCCAAATGAAGCTCTAGTTCTGCAATCAGCATTCCAAATTGCGTACCCCAGTCGCCCATATGATTCTGACGAACAACTTCATGGCCTTGGAATTCTAATATTCGTGCTAAACAGTCACCAATAATGGTTGAGCGTAAATGACCCACATGCATTTCTTTGGCAAGATTTGGAGAGGAGTGGTCTATAACAACGATTTTTTTATCTTTTTTGTCCAAAGATCTAGAGTTAATTCTTTTTAAATTATCCGATAAAAACGATGGGCTTAGGTGCACGTTGATAAAGCCAGGTCCAGCTATTTCGAGTTTGTCCGCAATACCCTCTAGATTCAATTTGTCAATAATTTGTGTAGCCAAATCCCTAGGGTTTGCCCTCATTCTTTTAGCGGCACCCATGGCCCCATTAGCCTGATAATCACCAAATTGCGGTTTTCCGCTGAGAGCTACCATTGGAGAGCAGTCTTCAGGAATGCCTGCAGCGATCATGGCTGCAGAAAACCGCTGGGTGAGAAGGTCTTTCAATCGCATTATTTAATTTATCCTATGTTCAGGCGTGCCTATAGTCGCGAATTGTAGGTTTCCTGCCGAAGAATGCAAAGCCTAACTTGCAAAAAGCCTACTTATTGTTATAGTTTTTTGTTTGGAATTTTTAAGAATTCCCCTAAGTCGAGATTTTATCAAGAGTAAAGGAAGTATAGATGGAAGTAACGATCATTTCTCAAGGCCTTGATCTCATGCTTTATGGCATGGGGACGGTCTTTGCTTTTCTCACGTTACTGGTGGGCATCACTCATGCTATGTCCGCTTCGGTTAATAAATGGGCCTCTGCTGATGTAGAGGCGGTCAGTGATCACAAGTCTCCTGTTATAACTTCGGTCGATTCTACTATCGTAACCGCGATACAAGCGGCTTTAGATCAGCACCGGGGACGCTGAGGTAGTATCCTTTTCAAGTCGGGACAGATACCCTGCACAATTAGTTAATTATTTAACAACGCTATTGGACTTATTTTATGTCATCTAAAACGAATGCCCTTGGCATCACTGAAGTTGTATTGCGGGATGCTCACCAGTCATTGTTCGCTACGCGTATGCGAATTGATGATATGTTACCGATTGCAGAGAAGCTTGATCAAATTGGTTATTGGTCTATGGAGTCTTGGGGTGGAGCAACTTTTGATTCTTGTATCCGCTTTTTGGGTGAAGATCCTTGGGATCGTATTCGAGAGATGAAAAAGGCTATGCCCAATACTCCCCAGCAAATGCTGTTTCGAGGGCAGAATATTCTTGGTTATAGGCATTACGCAGATGATGTCGTTGAAAAATTTGTAGAGCGGGCGGCAATTAACGGCATTGATGTCTTTCGTGTATTTGATGCGATGAACGATATGCGCAATCTTGAAACTGCGTTGCGGGCAGTCAATCAAGTTGGGAAGCATGCGCAGGGAACTATTTCATACACAGTTAGCCCAGTTCATACAACTGACCTTTGGGTTGACCAAGCTCGACAGATCGAAGACGCAGGCGCTGACTCCATTTGTATTAAAGATATGGCAGGGCTGCTAACGCCCTATGTTGGTTTTGACCTTGTTACTAAACTTAAGCAAGCGGTCAATATCCCTATTCAGCTCCATGCCCATGCTACGACCGGCCTTTCTACCTCAACAATCATGAAATGTGTTGAAGCAGGTATCGATAATGTTGATACAGCGATATCTTCTATGTCGATGACCTATGGTCACTCAGCAACGGAATCAGTAGTGTCGATTTTTAAAGATAGTGAGCGCGACACTGGTTTGAATATTGAAAAGCTCGAAGAAATAGCTGCGTATTTTAGGGATGTACGAAAGAAATATGTGGAATTTGAAGGCTCCCTTAAGGGCGTTGACTCGCGAATTTTAGTGGCCCAGGTTCCTGGCGGCATGCTCACAAATATGGAAGGTCAATTGCGTGAGCAGGGAGCGGAAGATCAATTGGATGCGGTGCTAGCAGAGATTCCAAATGTACGAGAGGATCTCGGTTATATCCCGCTTGTCACACCTACCTCTCAAATTGTCGGTACTCAGTCGGTATTAAATGTATTGAGTGGAGAGCGCTACAAATCAATAACAAAAGAAACGGCTGGAGTGCTTCGTGGAGAGTATGGAGCTACTCCCGCGACGGTGAATGCTGATTTGCAAGCGCGGGTGCTTAGTGATGGAGAGATGCCTATAGTCTGTCGGCCTGCGGATAATATTAAGCCCGAGCTTGCGACTTTGGAAAGTGAGCTAGTTGGGTTGACCCAAACGGCTGGTTTTGACCTTTCCGAAGGTGACAGGCAAATTGATGATGTCTTAACTTATGCTCTATTTCCTCAGGTTGGTCTAAAATTTTTGCAGCATCGCAATGATCCTAGTGTGTTTGAGCCAGTGCCTACTGGGAAAAGCCCAGCCCAGCTTAATGAGCAAGGGGAAGAGGTCTATACTGTAAAAGTGGAAGGAAAGTCCTACACCGTAACGGTTGCCAATGGAGGAGATATTAGTGCAATTGGTGAAATCGGAGTTCACAACGCTGAATTAGGAGCGGCTCCAGATATCTCTGGTCAGCCGGTGACTGCGCCTCTGGCAGGAAATGTGGTTAGAGTATTGGTAGAGCCGGGACAGGATGTTTCTGAAGGGGAGTCCGTTATTATTTTGGAAGCCATGAAAATGGAGACATCAATAAGCGCGCCCAAAGCAGGAAAAATTATTGCAGTGAAAGTTCAGAGCGGAGATAGCTGTGCCGTTGGTGATACGTTGATAACCATAGCCTAAAGGGGTCCTGTTGATGGAAAATTTAATCAGTCTATGGGCAACTTCAGGTTTGGCTCAAATCCAAATGGGTCAGGTAGCAATGATGGCGGTTGGGTTGCTGTTATTGTTCTTGGCGATCAGTAAAGGGTTTGAGCCTCTACTTCTTGTGCCTATTGGATTTGGGACCATTTTAGCAAATATTCCGGGAGCGGGATTTGATGCGGCTCCTATTTATGATCAGCTAGGTCAGTTAGAAAGCCCCGGTGGGCTACTTTACTATATTTACTATGCAGGTATCGCCACCGGGTTGTTCCCGTTAGTTATTTTTATGGGAGTTGGTGCAATGACTGATTTTGGGCCGCTGTTAGCCAACCCCAAAACTCTGCTTCTCGGCGCAGCTGCACAGGTAGGTATTTTTACAACAGTTTTAGGCGCTGTTGCCCTAAGTCATTTTGGAATCTTGGATTTTAGTATTCGCGACGCAGCGTCTATAGGAATAATAGGGGGCGCTGATGGGCCAACAGCGATCTTTGTCACTAGCAAGCTGTCGCCAGACCTATTAGGAGCTGTTGCGGTTGCAGCATACTCTTATATGGCTTTGGTTCCGATTATCCAGCCGCCAATCATGCGAGCGCTAACTACTCCTGCTGAACGACAAATCACAATGGTTCAATTACGGTCTGTTTCAAAAGCGGAACGAATAGTCTTTCCTTTGACGCTATTATTACTTGTGGCCATGCTTTTGCCTGATGCTGCTCCTTTATTAGGAATGTTTTGTTTTGGTAATTTAATGCGTGAGTGTGGCGTTGTTAATCGATTGAGTGACACAACACAGAATGCGTTGATCAATATTGTGACAATTTTTTTGGGGCTGGGCGTGGGTTCGAAAATGAGCGCAGACAAGTTTCTAAATGTTGAAACTATGGGCATTCTCGGTCTGGGGGCAATTGCTTTTTGTATCGGCACTGCTTCGGGAGTATTAATGGCTAAGCTAATGAATCTACTCTCCGCGCATAAGGTTAATCCATTAATCGGTGCTGCTGGGGTCTCTGCGGTACCCATGGCCGCAAGAGTTGCCAATAAAGTAGGCCTTGAAGCCAATCCTCAAAATTTCTTATTGATGCATGCGATGGGGCCAAATGTAGCAGGGGTGATTGGATCCGCGGTTGCCGCTGGAGTAATGATCAATCTAGTGGGAGGTATGTGATTCATTTGGGGCCGGTAGAGCAAACAATTATCCTAAAGCTAACATCAGGGGTTGCACCTGAGGTACTCGAGGTTACGAATGAAAGTCACATGCATTCTGTTCCCCCTGGGTCTGAAAGTCACTTCAAGGTGGTGGTTGTTAGTAAGCAGTTTGATGGTAGACGTTTAGTGCAGCGTCACCAGATGATCTACTCAATTTTAGCGGATGAGCTTGCAGGCAATGTACATGCGCTGGCTTTGCATACCTATGCGCCTGATGAGTGGGTGGAAAAGCGGTATAAAACGCCAAACTCTCCTAATTGTTTCGGCGGCGAAAACCGTACCTAAGCCAATATTGTCAGTAATCTTGGGTATACTTTTCCTAGGAGTTACTTGAATTATTCATGTTTAACGTTTCTGTAACCAATTCATCGCATATATATCCCTATTCACCGAATTGCTCTGGAGGTTGCGGCTGAGGGGGCAGAGAATTCAGAGTGAGAAAAATATTTTCAGTTTGTGCTGAATAAATAATTAAACTTATGTCAGGGGGAGTTATGCGTCCGCAATCAACCGTCAGCTATTTGGGCTGGTTTCAATCTTTTTTCCAAGCTAATCATTTAGGTTCTGTTCTAGCGTTATCTTTTTCGCTATTTCTTGCTGCCTGTGGTGGTGGTGGAAATACTGTTACCGATAATGATTTGCCAGAACCAGCTGGTCCGGATGGCATTGCGCCAACCTTAACTAGTGTGATGATATTGCAAGCGCAAGAGAAAAACTCTAGCCCTGACGGTGTTGCAAAGCTGGGGCAGTCAATTAAAGTTGACTTCACAGCGACGGAAGCATTGATGCAGCCTGTTGTTACCATTAATGGTGTGGCGACTGAGGTTGTAGGAAAAATCGGAGATTGGTCAGCATCCCGTGAAATGGTTGAGTCGGATGTAGATGGATACGTCACCTTTAATATCTCCTTCAGCGATACCAGTGGTGAGCCTGGCGTTGATGTCTCTGAAACGACTGACGGAAGTCGAGTACAGTACTGCGCGGAAGGGTGTGTGGCACCAGTTGAGGACCCTCTGGTAGGTGAGTGGATGCTTGATGGAGAAGGCGCTGCAGGTGTAGGTCCTACAGCGGGGAGTATGGAATGGTGGTCGACGGGTGCTGATGTGGTTGCGGAACGTGCGTGCTGGTTTGACGATATATTCTCGTTTGCAAAAGATGGAACGTTTAAAAACATTCAGGGCGATGATACTTGGGTAGAATCGTGGCAAGATGGAGGCGCCGATGCCTGTGCGGCACCAGTTGCCCCTCATGATGGTAGTGCCGCTGCTTCTTGGGTTTGGGATGAAGCTGGTTCAACACTGACGATTAACGGCAGAGGGGCTCACTTGGGTCTCGCTAAAGCTGTTAATGGTCAAGAACTATCCGCCTCAGGTTCTGCTCCCGATTCTATTACATATCAAATTTTGACATTAACTGCGGATGGCATGAATCTAACTGTCACAGTAGAGACTGCCGCTGGTGTTTGGTGGACATTTAATTTGGCTAAAAAGCCAGTATCGCCGTTCGTTGGTGTCTGGAAACTTGACGGTGAAGGCGCTGCAGGTGTCGGACCTACTGCGGGTAGTATGGAGTGGTGGTCAACAGGTGCTGATGTGGTTGCTGAGCGAGCATGCTGGTTTGATGATCAATATACCTTTGGTGCAGATGGCTCGTTTAACAATGTGTTTGGTGATGACACCTGGGTCGAGGCGTGGCAAGACGGGGGTGCAGATGCATGTGCCGCTCCAGTTGCACCGCACGATGGTAGTGCAGCAGCAACCTTTAGCCATGATGAGGCCGCAGGAACTTTAACAATTAATGGTAGAGGTGCTCACATAGGCCTTGCTAAGGCAGTTAACGGGCAAGAGCTTTCATCTTCAGGTTCTGCGCCTGATTCCATTACTTATCAGATTTTGACACTAACTGCGGATGGCATGAATCTAACAGTCACAGTAGAGACTGCTGCTGGTGTCTGGTGGACGTTTAACTTGGCTAAGGTTCCACCATCACCGTTAGCGGGTACCTGGCGACTCGATGGCGAAGGCGCTGCAGGTGTCGGACCTACCGCGGGTAGTATGGAGTGGTGGTCAACAGGTGCTGATGTGGTTGCTGAGCGAGCATGCTGGTTTGATGATCGGTACACTTTTGGTGATGATGGCTCGTTTAATAATGTGTTTGGTGATGACACCTGGGTCGAAGCATGGCAAGACGGGGGTGCAGATGCATGTGCCGCTCCAGTTGCACCGCACGATGGTAGTGTAGCAGCAACCTTTAGCCATGATGAAGCCGCAGGAACTTTAACAATTAATGGTAGAGGTGCTCACATTGGCCTTGCTAAGGCAGTTAACGGGCAAGAGCTTTCATCTTCAGGTTCTGCGCCTGATTCCATTACTTATCAGATTTTGACTTTAACTGCTGATGGTAACAATTTGACAGTGACGGTTGAAACAGCAGCCGGTGTCTGGTGGACGTTTAACTTGGCGAAAGTTCAAGCCTCACCGTTGGCTGGTACCTGGTCTCTGGATGGTGAAGGAGCCGCAGGTGTTGGCCCTACTGCGGGTAGTATGGAGTGGTGGTCAACAGGTGCTGATGTGGTTGCTGAGCGAGCATGTTGGTTTGATGACACAATGGTATTTGGTGATGATGGTTCGTTCCGCAATGTAATGGGCGATGACACCTGGGTCGAAGCATGGCAGGACGGGGGTGCAGATGCATGTGCCGCTCCTGTGGCGCCTCATGACGGAAGTACTGCAGGCACGTTTAGCTATGACGAAAGCGCAGGGAAGATTACTATTACTGGAAAGGGTTCGCATATCGGACTTCCAAAAGCCGTCAATGGCTCTGAATTATCTTCTTCAGCGTCAGCGCCAGATTCAATCACCTATGACGTACTCACAGCAACTGCAGATGGTCAGTATTTAACAGTGACCGTTGAAACAGCTGCTGGTGTTTGGTGGACGTTCAATTTGGCTAAGAATACGGCTGTAACACCAGCGCCCACGCCAGAGCCAGAGCCAGAGCCAGAGCCAGAGCCAGAGCCAGAGCCAGAGCCAGAGCCAGAGCCAACAACTGTTGAGCTAATTGAAAATGGCGGATTCCAGAGTGGAGCTGCGGGTTGGACTGGAGCTGATAACGCTATTACCTCGTACTATGCTGTCGATGTTGTATCTGCAGGTGATCCTTGGTCGGTGAATCTTTCTCAGGTAATGACTTTAGCTGCTGGTACTGACTACGATGTATCCTTTAAAGCACGAGCCTCTGTAGCGCGTTCAATGATTGCAGGTCTGGGGTTGAATGCTGGACCATGGTCAGCTGCAACAGAAACAGTGGATTTAACGACTGAGTGGCAAACGTTCACTTACACTATCAACACTACTGACGTTAATAATGGCGCATTTGGCGATGACAACAGCCGTGTGCTATTTGATATGGGGGCCGCTGTTGGCGCTGTTGATATTGATGATGTGAGTGTTAAGGTAACCGGTGGTGATGGAGCTGAGCTTCTAACAAATGGTGATTTCCAGGCTGGTTCAGCTAGCTGGAATAGTGAGTCGATTACATCTTACTTTGCTTTGGCTGATACAACGTCTGCCAATGTTTGGGAGAAGAATCTCAGCCAGGTAATGACATTGGCTCCGGACACCGAGTACACAGTGTCCTTTAGAGCGCTGTCATCGATAGACCGAACCATTATTGCTGGGCTTGGATTGAATCATGATCCTTGGACTAATGTTGCTGAAGACGTTACCTTAACAACTGAGTGGCAAACAATCACGCTGACACAAACCACTACTGGGTTTGGCGATGATAACAGTCGTGTATTGTTTGATTTGGGCGGTGCTCAAGGTGGTGCTGTATGGATCGATGATGTCAGTGTCATGGGGCCAGCAGAAGCTGAAGAGCCAGTTGCTGAGAGTGAGTTGGGTACTGGAACTGATAATGTACTGAACGTGGATGAGGTGATTAACTTTAATTCTACGACTGCAGACTATGGCTTGACTGACTTTGGTAACAATGTGAGTACGCTAGTGGCTGATCCGACTGATGCCACTAATACAGTAGTATCAATTGTTAAGGGCAATGAAACTTGGGCAGGAACTACGATTGCCAAAGGTAATGTTGTTTATCCTCTTACTGCTACAGAGACTGGTATTACGGTTAGAGTATGGTCACCTGAAGCTGGTATCACCGTAAGACTGAAGCTCGAGGAGTCAACTGACAATACTCATACAGTTGAAACCGACGCGGTAACGACTAAAGCTCAAGAGTGGGAGACATTAACCTTTGACTTTAGTAATCCGGCAGAAGGTACTGCAGATCTGAATACTGATTATGTATTTGATACGCTATCAATATTCATGAATTTTGGATCTGCTGGATCATCAGAGACTTATTACTTTGATGATGTAACGTTCATTGGCGCGGTCCCAGTGCCAGCACCAACGGTGGCAGCCGCTGATTTGGTCGGCAACTGGAGTTTTGCTCCAGTTGCAGCTGCCATGGCGGTTGGTGAGAGTGCTGAAAACCTAGGCTGGTGGTCTAATAATGCTGAAGACGTCACCACACGAGCATGTCTTTTTGATGATGTGTTTACCTTTGGTGCTGATGGTTCGTTCTCCCAAACTATGGGTGCTGAAACATGGGTAGAAGGCTGGCAAGGTAATGATCCGGAAGGTTGCGCAACACCCGTCGCCCCTCATGATGGAAGCTACACTGATGGCACATTTACTGTCACTGACTCTAAAGTGACCGTTAATGGTTTGGGTGCACACTTAGGTCTTGCCAAAGTACACAATGGAGGGGAACTTACATCTTCTGCTGACGCAGTATCTACAATCACTTACAATGTGACTGAATTGTCAGCTGATGGTAATAGCATGACTCTCCAAATTCAGTACAATGGCGCTAATACTTGGCAGTTCAAGTTTGTTAAGTCTAGTTAAATTAATGAGTTGATGCTTACTTAGATTTCAGTTGTAAGGATATCTTTAAGTAGAAAAATAAAAAAGTCGAGCATCGCTCGGCTTTTTTATTTTTTGTGGATTGATAAAATAAATTTTTCCGTCTTCCAAGGTTTATAAATTCTTCGTGTAACAATTTCAGCATCGAAGGCCTCGACGCTGTAGTCACACAGCTCCCAAAAAGGGGGTCTTCCCGGGTCTGCAATATATATTTGTCTAACGTCAGCTTCTATTGCTCTGTGAATAAAGTCTATCAGTGGCTTGACCATTTCATCCCAAAAACAAATGTCTGCTGCAACAATGGTGTCATAACTGGCAAGCTTTTTATGAGTGAAGTCCTCAAATCGTGCCTCCTCATACTTAATGTTGCATTCATTTATGCTTGATTGCAGTTCCAAAAATGACTCTACGCCAGGGTCAATGTCGATTGCTGTAACGTCAGAACCAAATGTCTTAGCTAAAAAGATGGAGATCAGCCCCCAACCACATCCGACGTCGAGAACCTGTGCCTTTGGTGTGGGGGGGTAAGTTGTGAGGTAGTCCATCAGCACGAAACTTGATCTCCATACCTTATTTCCATGAGCGCTATGAATAGACTGTTTACGCTTAAGTCTTCTAACCTCTGGATGAGTTGACCTCAAAGCTTTTATGTTAAGATACTCGATTAGGTGAGAGTTATTATTGGAGACAGGATTAGTTTTTTTGGGTTTTAATTCAGTCATTCAAAATGTACTCTGCTAAACTACAATCGTACCAGAATTTCAATTTCATAATTAGTTTGCGGACAACAATAGGTATACAGCAACTAATATTTTTGTTTTTCTTAATGGGTTAACGATTTTAAAAGATAAATAAAAAAAGATTATGGTTGAATCTAATTTAAATCCAGTTTTAAAACGGTTCTATGCCAACACCAATGCGCAATTTTGGGTGTTGCAGTTGGTTGGTTGGTTTGGATTGTCTTTGATCAGTTTTTTTAGTCTGACCCTCTGGTATGACCAACAGACTGATGCAGGATACATAGCGCATACGCTGCTTCAATCGGCAATGGGAGTACCTTTATCTTGGCCACTAAGGCCTCTGTCGCACTACATCTGGAATATGCCTTTTTGGCGTCGCTTCATCTATCTATTTTCAGGGGTTGTTGTTTGCGCAGCGGCGTGGGCAGCGCTAAGGCTATCTACGTTTATGTATATGACTGGAGAGCAAAATCTTTGGCCAGATTTTGGGGGTTGGCTTTTCGGTTCTATTTTAATTTTTGTCTCATGGTCAGCTTTTTACCATGGTATTAAATATTATCAATTACTACAGTCAGAACACTCCACGCTTTTAAGTGTTGCTGCCGCGAATCGAGAAGAGCAGTTAAAACGTGCCCAGGCAGAGACTTTTGCCCAAGAGGCTCAGTTAAAGATGCTTAGATACCAACTGAACCCACATTTTTTGTTTAATACGCTCAATGCAATTTCATCCCTTGTAGAGGGTAAGGAAACGCCAAGAGCAAGTGAAATGATCGTACACCTGAGTGATTTTTTGCGCTATTCATTGGCGAGCGATCCAATTAGAAGGGTTACATTAAAAGAGGAGTTGGATGCGCTAAATCTCTATTTGAGTATTGAGCAGACCCGATTTGGAGATCGGTTAGTGGTTCACTTTGATATTGCCAAAGATGTTGAAATGATAAAGGTCCCGAGTTTGATTCTTCAGCCGCTGGTAGAAAATGCGATAAAATACGCCATTGCCCCCGTTGAGAAAGGCGGGAAAATAAGTATCTATGCGTTTAAAGGTGGTGAGAACCTAGTCTTGAAACTAACAGATACAGGCCCTGGTATAAAGGCAACAAAAAAAGATATACCCACTCATGGCGTAGGTCTGCAAAATACGAAAAACCGGCTACAAACTTTCTATGGTGATACCTACGAGTTTTCTATCGATGATAGAGTCGAAGGTGGTACTGTGGTTTACATGAAGATACCACCTGAAAAATCAACTGCTACGGCCGTTAGCGAGGTACTTGTAGGTGGATAAGTTAAGAACAATAATCGTTGACGATGAGCCCTTGGCAGTTAAATTTTTAAGGGCGATGTTATCGGACATTGAGGAAATAGAAATTGTTGCAGAATGCTGTAATGGAAGAGAAGCAGTTAAGGCTGCGGCGGCGTTGAATCCCGATTTGATTTTTTTGGATATTCAAATGCCTGGAATGAATGGATTTGAGGTGGTAAAAGCCTTGCAGTCAGACGTTATGCCCGTAATTATTTTCGTCACCGCTTATGATCAGTTTGCAATGGATGCTTTTGACGTTCATGCCGTAGATTATGTGCTTAAGCCTCTCGATCGTGAACGAATTGGGCGTGCGGTAGAGCGAGCCAATATTAGAATTGGTGGAAGCGCAGAGTCTGATGTTAAGAGTCCATTAATTGGGGCGATTGATTCGATTTCTCAACGACTTGCAGAAGGAAAGCCTTCAAGCTCAGGCGGAGAACAACAACCAACTGATGGAATTAAGAGGAAACTTTTGGTTCGCGATTCTGGGGTTGTAAAGGTTATACCGTTTGATGATATAGACTGGGTAGATGCTGCGGGTGATTATATGTGTGTTCATGCTTCCGGAGAAACGCATATTATAAGGATTACTCTTGGGGAGCTAATGGAAAAGCTAGATGGTGATCTGTTCGTCCGCATCCATCGCTCAACCATTGTAAACATCGAACGCGTGGTGAGCATCACTGCTCTACCAAAAGGTGGAAGTTTATTGGAACTTAGTGAAGGTACTACCCTCAAAGTAAGCCGAAACTACCGAGAATCAATTCGAAATTTCTTTCAGTAACAAGTTTAAGCGCCTCTAAGGTAAATTAATGCAAATTCAACCCTTTTGTCGCATGGTATGAGCAGACTGCCGCATGAGGGCTTACACTTCGATTTGACCCATGGAATCATGTCAACACATGCTGGTTGGATTACAGAGTTTAGAACAGTGGCTTAAATAGATGGTTTATATACTACTATCAAGCTAGTTATGATTCTGAAAATACTGGATATTGGCACTAGGATATTCGATGTGAAGTCGGATTGAATAAAGCTTATTAGTCGGTAGACTCCCAGAATACATTTATGGATGATTCCTAATGACCTTAAAAAAAGCAGTCTACAGTGCCGATAAGAAATTAGCGTCTAATATTTTCTGGTCTATTGTTTTTTGTTTGGCTTTTTTCTCCGGCACCCTCTTTGCAGATGCTAACTTGCCAACAGACATCGATAGACGCGTTCAGGAGATTTTAAAAAGTCTTACCTTGGAGCAAAAAGTCGGCCAGATGGTTCAAGGCGAAATAAAGTTCGTAAAGCCTGAAGATGTTACTAAGTATTACCTTGGTTCTGTTCTAAATGGTGGCGGTTCTTTTCCTGGAAACAATAAGCATTCTAAAGTACGCGATTGGTTGGCTCTAGCGGACGAATACTATCTTGCCTCTTTAGATCGCTCTCAAGGTGGTGCAGGTATTCCTATCGTATGGGGTACGGACGCAGTGCACGGTCACAATAATGTTATTGGGGCTACACTTTTCCCTCACAATATTGGTCTAGGTGTAGCCAATGACCCTTCTTTGATGAAAAAAATTGGGGAAATCACAGCTACAGAGGTTGCAGTAACTGGGATCGACTGGGCTTTTGCTCCTACTGTTGCTGTAGTAAAGGACAACCGCTGGGGTAGAACCTATGAGGGTTACAGTAGCGAGGCGCCAATTATAAAGTCCTACGCAGGAGAGATAGTATTAGGTCTCCAAGGTGAGATCGAAGAGTTGGCAAAAAATGATTCTAAAGTCATAGCTACGGCTAAGCATTTTATAGGTGATGGAGGTACTTTAAGGGGGGTCGATCAAGGCGACACGATCATGCCTTTAGACCAGCTTCTCGCCACTCATGGGCAAGGATATTATGAGGCAATAGATGCGGGTGTCCAAACCGTAATGGCTTCTTTTAATCGGTGGAATGGTAAAAAAATTCATGGGCAAAAATTTTTGCTTACAGATCTTTTAAAAGATCAGATGGGCTTTGATGGTTTTGTGATCAGTGATTGGAATGGTATAGGTCAGATCGAAGGGTGTACCAATGAGAGTTGTGCCCAGGCGATTAATGCCGGAATTGACATGGTTATGGTACCTAAGGTTTGGAAAGAGTTTCTAACTAATACTATAGCCCAGGTGGAGTCGGGGGAAATCCCCATGTCAAGAATTGACGATGCCGTAGCTCGGATCTTGAGAGTAAAAATCCGCGCAGGCTTGTATGATAAAGGCCTGCCATCATCGCGTAAAAATGCCGGCAATGAGAATTTGATTGGTGCAATCGAGCACCGAGAGGTTGCCCGAGAAGCAGTGCGAAAATCGTTAGTTTTATTTAAAAACAACAATAACGTTCTACCCATTACCTCTGAAAAGCGAGTACTTATTGCAGGCGATGGTGCTAACAACATTGGAAAACAAAATGGTGGTTGGACTATCACCTGGCAGGGTACAGAGAATCAAAATAGTGATTTCCCAGGTGCTACAAGTATCTATGACGGGCTGAAGTCGGCCATCGAGGATATAGGGGGTTCAACTGAGTTAAGTACTGATGGATCTTGGATCAATCGGCCTGATATTGCGGTAGTGGTGTTTGGAGAGGAACCCTATGCAGAGGGGCAGGGAGATATCCATTTGCTGAACTACTCGGATAATCTAAATTCTGATTTGAATTTACTGCGTAAACTTAAAGCTGAACAAATACCGGTGGTTAGCGTCTTTTTAACTGGGCGACCTCTTTGGGTAAATGCGCTAATTAATAGCTCAGATGCCTTTGTGGTGGCTTGGCTTCCAGGTTCAGAGGGTGGTGGTGTTGCTGACGTTTTAGTCGCTGGGCCTGATAATAAACCTAGGTACGATTTCGCTGGTAAATTATCCTTTGATTGGCCTAACAAAGAAGTAAACGCCATAGATGATGATATGCCAGCAAACGATTATCTGCTTCGTTTGGGTCAGGGCTTTACCTACGCTGACAATGATTTTATGTCAATTGCCTTAAGTGAGACCCCAACCGCAAAGGCTTCAGCTAAAGCTAATATAGTATTTAGCGGTAGCACTCGAAAGCCATGGAAAGCGTACTTAGGGGACGCTAGCGACTGGCATCGCCCGGTTTCTGGTAACAGCACTTCGTCGGCTTATGGAGCCCTGAGCATTGCCACAGTTGACGGTACTGTCCAGGAGGATTCACGCAAGCTTTCATGGACTGGTGGGCGAGAGAGCCAGTTTTATTGGCAAGGCGAAGCGCCGGCAGATTTATCTGAGCTTGGTAGTAAAGGTGGTGCGCTTGTTATGGAATTCATGGTAGATAAGCATCCCGAGGGAAAAGTTAAGCAACGTATGGATTGTGGTTGGCCTTGTTCCGGCACTATTGAAATGGCTGATTTTTTCCGTTCTATACCCGAAGGAAAAGTATCTCGCATTGGCATAAGCCTCGATTGTTTTGCCAAGATCGGAGTTGATTTGACAAAGGTAACAGCTCCGCTTGTGCTAGTGAGTGAGGAGCCCTTTGCCTTAACCTTGAGCGATGTTCGAGTTGTGCCTTATATGCCAAACAGTGAAATGGTTGAATGCGCTGAGAGTTAGAGGGTAACAAAATTTAGACAGTCAAGTGGTAGCCTCCGTCAAGAATAACAGTTTCTCCAGTCACAACAGTGGACAACTCCATCAAATTGTAGATAGCCTGTGCTACTTGTTCTGCGGTAACGGCTAATCCCAGTGGGGTGGTATTTTCTATGTTAGCTAGGGCCATATCGTACGTGTCACTTCCTAGTCCTTTTCTCAGCCAGTCGCCTTGAATAAAGCCTGGGCACACTGCATTGACTCGTATAGGGCCGAGATTCCGTGCCATAGATTTTGTCATAGTATTTAGGGCGCCTTTGGATGACGCATAGGCAAGGCTGCTGCCAATACCTTTGATGCCAGCAATAGAAGATAGATTGATTACGCTAGGATTGTGGCTCTTAAGTAGGTGTTGTTTGCACACTTTAACCATCTGAAAAGGGCCGACAACATTTATCTTGTAAATATGCAAAAAATCTTCTGCATCTAGACTGTCAAGATCACCGTGATTGAATGCGAATTTTGTTGTTCCGGCATTATTTATTAAACAATCTATGCGAGCCCAACGAGCGAGTGTCTGATTAACGGTTTCTTTACAGGCATCAATATCACCAACATCTGCTGAAATAGCTTGAGCCTCAACCCCTAGTTCGATGCATTGTTGAGCGACCTTTAGAGCGTCTTTAAGGGAGCTTGTGCAAGTCAGGGTTACGTTCCAGCCTTTAGATGCTAAAAGCAGAGCAGTGGCTTTTCCGACACCTCTGCTTCCACCCGTGATTATAGCGACAGGGTTTTTAGATTTAGACACTAGCTTTCCTTCACTTTTAATTTAAAAACATAATTCTCCAACGTTGGATAGTATGCCTAATGGGTTACATAAATAAATAGGCTAGCGTTAGTATTTTGACTGCTTTATGCTTGGGGAAGGTCAGCGTTACTTAATGATAAGTTAATTTAAATGAGGGGATTCGATATGTCACGGAAGTTTGTATCCGGAATTTATATAGCGCAAGGTACAGGGGATCCTATGACTGGTCACACTAGTATTTCTCTTAAAGCCGGAAAAGGAATTGAAGGCGACCGCTATTTTTCTGATTCCGGTAAAAATCGCTCGTCTTATAAAGGAGAGCCGGATTTTGAAATCACTCTTATAGAGTCTGAGGTGATAGAAGAATTCAATCGGAAAACGGGGAACAATTTCCATGAGAGTGACTTTCGTCGCAATATTGTGACAACAGGCGTTCGCTTAAATGATCTAGAAGGAAAATCATTCACAGTGAGCGGGATTGAAATGTATGGTGTACGGTTATGTGAACCCTGCCGAAGCTTGCAAGAGCGACTAGCCGTAAGTGTATTACCTGAACTGGTGGGTAAAGGTGGACTGCGTGCTCAGATAAAGCGTAGCGGAGTAGTCAAAGTTGGAGACTTGGTTGGCGGCTAGCTGATTAGATAAGATTGAAAAATTCTATAGCTGTATTCGCTGATGCCTCAGCTATAGTCTTCGCTGACTCCTGTCGGTGATCGGTGATTCCATCGATAACGTGGTGTAAAAATGCAGGTTCATTGCGGCGACTTTTTGGTCTAGGATGAATGTTTCGGGGCAGTAAATAAGGCGCATCGGTTTCTACCATCAGACGATCGAGTGGTATATTTTTAACAATATTTTGTAGTTCTTCACCTCTGCGTTCGTCACATATCCAGCCAGTTATGCCAATGTATAGATCTAGATCAAGGTAACTAAAGAGAGCGCTTTTATTTCCGGTGAAGCAGTGGACAACTGCCTTGGGTAAAACATTAATATGTGAGTTTAAAATTTCTAATTGGCGTTTCTCTGCATCTCGTTCGTGGAGAAATAGTGGCATGTTGCTCTCCACGGCAATCTCTATTTGTTGTTCGAAGGCTTTTTCTTGGTCCTGTTTGGATGAAAAGTTACGGTTAAAATCCAATCCAGTCTCACCGATAGCCACCACTGAATCGTGATTAGAATACTCTTTTAGAGCACCTATAGATTGAGAGTTAAAAGAGCTAGCTTCATGAGGGTGAATGCCTACAGTACAGTAAAGCATCTGGGGAAACCGCTCTTTATATTGTTCGCATAGGGAAATAACAGCCTCACTTTCTGCGATAGATGTTCCTGTGAGGACCATCTTTTCCACTCCTGCCTCTTGAGCACGCATTAAGACTTCTTCGATATCATTTTTGTATTGGGAGTTCGATAGATTAACTCCAATGTCGATTGGCATGGCTGATGCTCTCAGTGGATGATCTTTATTTTAATTTGTTGCGGCTCAATGTCACCCTAAAAAATTGATTTTCTAGTTGAGGTTTAATCGACGATTCTCACAGCCAATACATCACACTCGGCACCATGAAGCACCGAACTGCTGGTGGAGCCAAATATCAGGGACAAGCCATGACGACCATGACTACCTACGACGATTAGATCCATATTTAAATTTTTGGCCATGCTATGCATTTCTTGGGCAGGGTGCCCTAAGACCACATGTTGATTTTCAGCACTAACATTTAGCTCTGCACCTAAATCTGAGAGTCTTTGTTTAGCTTGATCTTGCAGTTGAGTTTGTACATCGGAAAGATCTACTGGAATATCGCCACCGTAAGTGAAAGCCAAGGGTTCGAGGATATGACAGATAGAAATTTTAGTATTTGTATTATCAAATAGAAACTTTACTCGGTTGACTACTTGTTGTGATTCATTTGAAAGGTCAAGTCCGACCAAGATATGTTTGTAAGCAGACATAGTGGTGTACCCCTATGGTTGTTTGCTAGTAGTATTCAATATGTAGTGTTTTGAAATCAATAGTTTTTAATAGTTAATATAAGAGTAGTGCTAAATGAGTTGGATGTTAATCCTTTTTGCGATTGCGATAGTCTTGTCTCCGATAATGTGGTTCAAACAGTCACCGCATCAGAAAAATCTTGCTGAGACACGCAGTGCTGCAAGAAACTTAGGTATTCAAGTCAACTTGCATCGACGACCTGATGCAAGAGATAGCGAAACGGCACTCGAAGTAACTTGCTACAAAATGCGGTCTAGTCCCAGGGAAGAATTAATAGGCTGGACAATTCATCGATTCAGCCAGCGAGGTTGGGAGTCTGAGTGGCAAGATTGGCGATGGGTCAAACAAGAGGCTGAAGAAAGTTGGAAGGAAGTTTTAAGAAAATTATTACCTCAGTTACCGACAGGCATAACTGCAGTTATAGTTGAGCGTGACAGTGTCGGAGTTATTTGGAACGAGCGCGCAGGGAATAAAGAATTACAAGAAATTGCTAGATTTTTAACAGAGTTAAAACAGCATATGGAAAAATAATTGTTGACCGAAGGGTGTTGTAGCAAGTATATATGCGCACCTTAGTGACGACTATTCTGCTTTTATTAATTGCAATGAGCATCATATGTAGCACGATGATGCCTTAAAAAGGAAAATTATCCCTCATGGGCAAATCTTTAGTTATTGTAGAGTCTCCAGCCAAAGCTAAAACAATCAATCGGTATCTCGGTGATGATTTTATTGTCAAATCTAGTGTTGGTCATATCAGAGACCTGCCCACTGGCGCAAACAGAACACCCAGTGATCCTAAAGAGCGAGCAAGGCAGGCAGCTTTGACTAGAAAGATGTCTCCTGAACAAAAAATTATCCACCGTGAAAAAAAGGCGAAATCCCAGCTTATAAATAGCATGGGTATTGATCCTGAAAATAACTGGAAAGCTGAGTATGCGACGTTACCTGGAAAGGAAAAAGTTGTCTCTGAATTAAAAAAGTTAGCGAAGAATGCTGATGCTGTTTATCTCGCGACAGATATGGACAGAGAAGGAGAGGCTATTGCTTGGCATCTAACTCAAGTGATCGGCGGTGATGATAGTCGGTATAAGAGGGTTGTTTTCAATGAAATCACCAAGAAGGCAATTCGGACTGCTTTTGAAGATCCTGGAGAATTAAACTCTGATCGAGTAGATGCTCAACAGGCTCGCAGATTTCTAGATAGAGTGGTTGGATTTATGGTTTCACCTCTTCTTTGGGAGAAGGTTGGTAGAGGCCTGTCAGCGGGTAGAGTTCAATCTGTAGCTCTAAAAATGATTGTTGAGCGGGAACGAGAAATTCGTGCTTTTGTTCCTGAGGAATATTGGACAGTGCAAGCTGACCTCGAAAGCAAAGGGGCTGCCGAAGAGGATGACGTAAAAATTCGTTTTGATGTCAAACGAGATCAAGGTAAGGCTTTCAGGCCCGCCAATAAAGAGCAAGCTGACGTTGCTTTAAGTGCTCTTAGAGACGCTGTATATTCTGTGCTTAAACGTGAAGATAAACCAACTAAGTCAAAGCCCTCAGCGCCATTTATTACTTCTACACTCCAGCAGGCCGCGAGCACTCGATTAGGGTTTGGGGTTAAGAAAACGATGATGATGGCCCAGCGTCTCTATGAGGCAGGCTACATTACTTACATGCGGACTGATTCAACTAATTTGAGTGCTGATGCTGTTGCCTCTTGTCGAGAATATATTCAATTGCGTCATGGTGATAAATACTTGCCAGAAGCAGCGATTACCTACAGTAGTAAATCTGGTGCTCAAGATGCCCATGAAGCAATACGTCCTTCAAATATTGATATATCACCGGGAAGTCTTGGCGATATGGAGGTTGATGCCCGAAGGCTTTACCAATTAATCTGGCAGCAATTTGTTGCCTGTCAGATGACGAATGCTGAATTTACATCTACTACCATCACTGTCGGCGCAGGTGGCTATGAGCTCACGACTAAAGGCAGGGTGACACGCTTTGATGGTTACTTAGCGGTTATGCCGCTCAATCGTAAAAGCGATGATGATATTGAACTTCCAGATCTGAAAAAAGATGACGAAATGTCGATGTTAGCACTCATTCCCCAGCAACATTTCACCAAGCCTGTCGCTCGGTTCTCAGAAGCAGCTCTTGTTAAAGAACTAGAGAAAAGAGGTATTGGTAGACCCTCAACTTACGCGTCTATTATTTCTACAATTCAAGACAGAGGGTACGTCAAGATAGAAAACAAACGTATTTTTGCAGAGAAAATTGGAGACATTGTTACCGACAGACTTTCAGAAAGTTTTACTGATCTCATGGATTATGGTTTTACTGCGACAATGGAAGAGCACCTTGACGAGATAGCCGCAGGCACACTTGATTGGAAAAATCTATTAAACCGTTTTTATAAAGACTTTAGTCAGCAGGTCCAATCAGCAAAACAACCTGATCAAGGAATGAGGCCAAATACTCCCTCACAAACAGACATTCCCTGCACCCAGTGTGGAAGACCGATGATGATTCGTACGGCAGGGACAGGCGTGTTCTTGGGCTGTTCAGGCTATGCGTTACCCCCGAAAGAGCGATGTAAGCATACTATCAATCTCACAGAGGGTGATGAGGCAATTAATATTGAAGAAGATGATGAGGCTGAATCGAAATCACTTTTGCACAAACATCGGTGCAAACTGTGTAATACATCGATGGACAGTTATTTATTAGATGAGACGCGCAAACTTCATGTTTGTGGTAACAACCCAGATTGTGTAGGTCATGAGATAGAAATTGGACAGTATGTAATTAAAGGTTATGAAGGACCTGTCCTTGATTGCGACAAGTGTCATAGTGAAATGCAATTGAAAACGGGACGCTTTGGCAAGTATTTTGGTTGTACCGGCGAAATTAGCCCCGGTGAGCCATGTAAGAATACTCGTAAGCTTCTTAGAAACGGAGAGGCCGCGCCTCCCAAAGTGGATCCTATTGCAATGCCAGAATTACGCTGCGCAAAGGTAGAGGATCACTATGTCTTACGTGACGGAGCCTCGGGTATTTTCTTGGCGGCAAGTCAATTTCCTCGGCACAGGGAAACGCGAGCTCCAACCGTTAATGAATTGCTACCATATAAGGATAAGATAGATCCTAAATATCAATTCCTTTTGACGGCTCCGGTGTCTGACCCTAATGGAAATGAGACCGTCATTCGTTATAGTAGAAAAACGAAAGAGCAATACGTGCGGAGTGAAACTGATGGTAAGCCCACTGGGTGGAGTGCGTTTTACGGCCACGGCAAATGGACTCCAGCAGAAAAAGGGGCGAAGTAATTGCTGCTTTAGTTGTTAGATAAGAACGGTCATTGCTGCATACTATGTTAAAGTAATGAACTCATTAGGTAGGAGTATGGCTAACAAGTCGTTGCCAACAGTCGGTTTGGTAGGCTCCAGACTCCGGAAAAACATTAAAAGGAATAGGTTATATGGCTTTCACTGAATATGAACTCATCGTTCTAGATGATGGTGAAATTGCTTTGCAGCGTGCTGGATCTGACGAGCCATTGGTGCGAATCAGCTTTTCACCGTCAATAATGCAATATCTTGATGGAAAGCACGTAGAAGTGGCCAAAAGTATGATGGACGCAGGTATTCAGACGGTCTTTGATATTAATGAAGACAGGGCTCCTTCAGCCATAGAGACAGACGAGAAGCATCAGACACTCCACTAGAAATATTTAGATGGATACTCTTACTACGCCAACCGCCAAGCCTTCAATTGCAAAATCTTGGGCTCTCAAGTCAACTAATATTGGTGAGTAATCATGATTCTCTGGTAGTAGATGAATCTCATGCTTACTGCTTGTTCTCTTTAGTCTTTTTACTGTTACTTCTCCATCAACTCTAGCTACCACAATCTGCTGATTGTCAGCTGTGGGTTGCTGGTGTACAGCAAGTAAGTCCCCATCCATAATGCCAACATTGACCATGCTTTGACCTTGAACGCGAAGAAAATAATCTGCGCTGGGGTGGAATGTGCTGGATGGAACCTCTTGGTAATCTTCGATGTGTTGCTCAGCTAGAATGGGTTCGCCCGCGGCTACACGCCCGATAATAGGGATTCCCGAATATTGTTCAACAATACGGATGCCTCTTGATGCACCGGGAATCATTTCTATGACGCCTTTACGGGCAAGAGCTCTCAGATGATCTTCAGCAGCATTAGGCGACTTAAAGCCAAGCTTTTGCGCGATTTCAGCCCTAGTCGGCGGATAACCGGTCTCGTCTAGGCAATCTCTGATTAGGTCGAATATCTGTTGCTGTCGAGCAGTGAGCCTATCCATTGTGTATCTCCCAAGTGGTATAACTGTGATTATATACAGTAAAATGGAATTGGCAAGTCCTACTCATAGAAATTCTTAGCAAGAATCTTGGTGCTTACTATAATCTTGGCGACACTATTGGCGGGGAAAGTAGATTAAAGTTCGTCCCAACCAAATGACTTATCAGGTTTTATTTCAGTTGCTCTACTGTTACTTGGAGTCATTTCAACAATGCTGTCGCAGAAAGCTCGATCTTGGTCATTGAGAGTTGCCCAGGCCCTCCAATCTTCCGGAGGATTGCTTAACAGGATACTTAGTTCGGCCCACTGTGCTAACTCAAGTTCGTCTATTTCGGTATTTTCATATTGAATGCTAATGGTGGCGGTATATTCATCGATAGCAATAATCTCTAACAATCTATTAGCGGTGATATCCCGATACCATTGTCCAACAGATGGTATGCGGCGGCCCATGTTATTTCTCCTTTATGGTTGCTGAAATATCAACCTAGCACTATTTGTTATTCAGTGTAGGATGAAAGGCTTATAAGATATTTTGTGAGTTAGAGCAGAAACCAAAAGTACTTTTTCAGCTAATCCGAATAAGATAATAAAAACTATCGGTTTATTTTTTCTGGGTTGACGTTGGATAACAAAGTGAAATAATCTAATGGAATATACATTGTTGGTGTAAAGAAGAAATCTATCTAAACAACCACACCAAGATTTCAAATTGGGGAGTATAGCGGTTGAATTATTCTGACAAACAACCATACGGACGACTTATGTTAGATGTGGCCGGACGTTCCCTTTGCAGTGATGAAGAAGTGTTGTTGAGAAACCCTCATGTGGGTGGCGTGATATTGTTTTCCCGGAACCTAGGGACTCCTGAGCAGGTCATTGACTTGGTTTGTGAAATTCGTGCCTGCTCGAGTAATCTGTTGATAGCAGTTGATCAAGAGGGAGGCAGGGTACAGAGACTTTGCGAAAAATTTAGTAAGCTACCTACAATGCAGACCCTAGGAGATTTTTTGGACAAAGAATCTAGCGCTGGACTGTCCTTATGTCACGATGTCGGCTGGCTTATGGCATCAGAGGTCCTTGCTTGTGGCTTGGATATTAGCTTTGCACCAGTGTTAGATGTTGATCGCGATACTAGTTCTATTATTGGCGATCGATCCTTTTCGAACAATCCAGAGACCGTTATTGTTGCTGCAAAGGCGTTCATTGAAGGTATGAATGAGGCTGGCATGGCAAGCACAGGTAAACACTTCCCTGGGCATGGGGGAATTTTTGCCGACAGTCACTTGGAGGCGCCTGTAGATTCTCGTGGTTGGGAGCAGATGGAGAGTCATGATCTGAAGCCGTTTCGCGCGCTGGCCAACAATTTGGGTGGGATTATGCCGGCACATATTACTTTTCCAGCAATTGATCCTTTCTCTGTTGGTTTTTCCTCTTACTGGTTGCGAGAGATACTTAGACAAAAACTGGGTTTTAAAGGCGTAATATTCAGTGATGATTTGACTATGAAGGGCGCTGACGTAGCTGGCGGCTATGAGAGTAAAGCGAAAATGGCATTGGATGCGGGTTGTGACATGATCTTAGTCTGCAATTGTCCAGAGGGAGCAGTTGAGGTATTGTCCTATATGGAGAAACAGAATGTTCCTCAAAATGACAAAATAGGGGCTATGAGGTCTTCAAAATCGGTGGCGTGGAGCGATCTTGAGCAATCGCCTAGACGTTTGGCGGTGATTGAGAAACTCTCTAGCGTTATATAAATAATTAGGGTCTTTGGGCCTGGCATACCGTCTCTAAAAGACTTGGATATATGAATGAATGATTTTCAAAAGTGGCTAGTAGAGTTAACGGGTGAGGAATCTCTTTGGATCATTGAATTATTTCTGATCGTATTGGTTGCTCTTAGCCTGGGCTATATTCTCAATCGAGTTATTGACCGACTGGAGGCTCATGCGGCTAAAAGTAACACGGTATGGGATGATGCGTTCATAGAAGCCTGCAGAAAACCATTGGTGTGGTTGGTGTGGATACTCGGTATCAATTTTGCCGTTGCAGTTGCCGCAGAGAGGATGGAATCTCCGCTACTTGGTTTAATTGATCCTGTAAATCGATTGGCGATTATTGTTCTTTCCGCCTTATTCTTAAATAACTTCATTAAACGCGCAGAGAGCAATTTAATCAGTCCTGATTTTATCTCTGACCCTGTAGATCCCACTACAGTTCGAGTTGTTGCAAAGCTACTGCGCGCGTCAGTGATCATTACTGCTGTGCTAATCGCGATGCAGCTTTTTGGTTATAGTATTTCGGGATTGTTGGCATTTGGAGGTATCGGTGGTATCGCAGTGGGCTTCGCAGCAAAAGATCTATTAGCCAACTTCTTCGGAGGATTGATGATTTATTTAGATCGACCTTTTTCCGTGGGCGATTGGATAAGATCTCCAGATAAAGAGATTGAAGGTACCGTTGAAGATGTTGGTTGGAGACTAACGCGAATTCGCACCTTTGATAAACGCCCCTTGTATATCCCCAATGCGGTGTTCGCCAATATTTCTGTGGAGAACCCATCTCGAATGACCAATCGTCGAATCTATGAGACGGTTGGTATTCGATATTCGGATTTAACGTCAATGGGTACAGTTGTAGATCAGGTAACAGAGATGCTTCTGCAACATGATGATATTGACAATGATCAGACCATGATCGTTAATTTTAATAAGTTCTCATCAAGCTCCCTAGACTTCTTTATCTATACCTTTACTAAAACCACTGATTGGATTGCTTATCACAAAATTAAGCAGGATGTGTTACTTCAAGTTGCGAGTCTAATTGAAGCCAATGGAGCTGAAATCGCGTTTCCCACCTCCACAGTTCATCTTGAAACTCATGAGCAACTCTCGCTAGAAAAGAGTCAGTAAGTGACTCTTGATGTTTATAAGATAACCATGAGAAGAGTTCTTAATGGACTCCTAGGGATACTGTTAATTGGTCTTGCCAGTTGTACGGGCCTTCCCCAGGGTGTTGAGCCAGTGAAAGACTTTGAGATAGAGCGATATCTAGGACAGTGGTATGAAATTGCTCGATTGGATCATTCATTTGAGAGAGGATTGAGCGCAGTTACCGCTAGTTACTCTGTTAGAGATGATGGTGGCATAAAGGTGGTCAATAGAGGGTTTAGAGACCAAACCGATCAATGGGAGCAAGCAGAGGGCAAGGCCTATCATGTTGGTTCAAAGGATGAGGGGCATCTTAAAGTGTCCTTTTTTGGCCCCTTTTATGGGTCCTATGTGATTTTTGAACTAGATACGGCCGATTATCAATATGCATTTGTTGCTGGAATGAATACGGATTATCTTTGGCTTCTTTCGCGTACCCCCAGAATTAACGAAGAGCTTTTAGCTCATTTTTTGGAACAAGTGTCAGGGCTGGGTTTCGATACCAATAGATTGATTATGGTTGACCAAACATCCCACCTGTAGCGGTTTAGGATTACTGCTCAAGGACTTCATTATCTTCAATGACTGGAGGTGGATTGGTCGGCTGAGGTTCGTAACTTTTAATAGTCAGCATAATTCCCAGTTCAGGGTGATCAAGATAATAGACACTTTGTTCTTCAATACGCTTGGACTGCTTGATCGACCAAACTTCGGTCACGGGTATTTCTAATTGTTCCTGGCTTTCCATATCGGCTTCTCTTGGATCAAACGATACCAAAACGTAACCTGGATGGCTTTTATCCGAAGTCTGTGAAGCGGAATCTGACTCTGTGGAAAGTTCATTCTCTGGGGTTAAGTTCTCTTTGTTCAAACCTAAATCGCTGGACTCCGTTACCTCAATCTCCTCGGTCTCTGTGGCAATGGGAATCAAGCGCCAAGCCAGAGTTGTATTATCTGAGGGAATTTGCGGGAAATCGGGGAGCTTAGCTAGGCTTGTTAATTCCAAAGAATTTTCATTAGCTAATTTAAGACGCCACAGATTGGTTTCAAAGTGTAAAAACCGTGATTTATAAAATCGAAGACTACCCTCTACCTCCGCTCTATTACCAACCTTTTGTCCAGCATGAACTAATATCCATGGATCATTGCTGTTTTCATCAGCGACAAATCGCCATGCTTGGTGGAATATTACGTTATAGTCTCTGCGAGCTAGTACTCTCGCGGTGTCATTTAAGTCTCTCTGATCTGTGGCAAGCATTTCAAATGGATCTTCATACTCGGGCACATAGGGCTCAACTGAGGTATCAATATCAACAAGAAGGTCAGATAAAGCTGGTACTTCTTCCATATTTGGTTTTACCAGACTGTCCGTAATTGGGCTAATAGCTGGGTCTTGCATTTCAATTAGGGGGATAAAACCAGCAAACGGAGATGCTTCTATCAGCGATATTGTTGGCGGTTCTGGCAATACAGCACCCACAATGGCGAGTTTTTGCTGCTCGGCTAAGGCTTCTACATCGATTAGCTCACGAATATTGTCAGGAAAGTTGAGGTCATAATTCAGTGGTGGGACCTCTTCTCCAACATTACCTTCTTGAGTGAACAAAATAACTTCGACTTGATACCAGTTCTGCGGTGGTATTATTCCCTCATCGCCATCAGACTGCTGCCCGGCAGCAAAAACAGAAAGGAGCATTAACACAGAGACTAACAGTTGCTTATAACTGTGACTCTTCTGATTTATCCCTGGTTGATAGTCATTCATTTCAAGTATTGTAATTCTCCATGTTACTTCGATTTAACTGGTAAAAGTTTAGCCAACAAGTCAGCTACCATGCTAAACCGGTCCTTTGGATCATCCATAGCCATAGTGAAACTCAGTTGGTCATTGTTTTGCAAGCGGAATGTAGCTGGTTCGGCTTGCACCATTTTAATAATCGTTAGGGGTTCTACCTCAGTGGTTGCAGTAAACTGCAATCGACCACCATTAGGGCCAGCTTCAATTTTTTTGAGGCCTAACCGTTCACCCAATTGTTTAAGTTCGGCAAGTTGAAACAGAGACTTTGTTGGTTCTGGTAATAATCCAAAGCGATCAATCATTTCGACCTGCAATTCATGTAAATCAGAGGCTAACTGGCAATCAGCCAAGCGCTTATAGAGAGTCAGTCGCATATTCACATCCGGGAGGTAGTCCTCAGGGATTAAAGCAGGAATATGTAAGTTAACTTCGATACCTTGATCTAGGGATGCATCCAAGTTTGGTTTGCTGCCATTGCGAATAGCGGTGACTGCACGGTCTAGCATTTCTAAATAAAGAGTAAAACCTATTGCTTGTATATGACCACTTTGTTCTTCACCAAGAAGCTCTCCTGCACCTCTAATTTCCAAATCATTAGTTGCCAATGTAAAACCGGAACCGAGTTGGTCAGCGGCAGAGATAGCTTGCAATCGCTTAGTTGCATCAGCAGTAATTTTCTTTTCTTGAGGTAACATTAAATAGGCGTACGCTTGATGATGAGATCTACCCACGCGACCGCGGAGTTGATGTAATTGAGCTAAGCCAAATTTATCAGCACGGTCAATTAGTATAGTATTTGCACTGGGGATATCTATGCCAGTTTCTATAATCGTTGTGCACACAAGAACATTAAACCGTTGATGATAAAAATCTGACATAACTCTTTCCAGATTCCGTTCACGCATCTGTCCGTGGGCAATATTAATCCGTGCTTCTGGGACTAGAGTAGCTAGCTCGTCAGCCACTCTCTGTATGTTTTTGACATCATTATGCAAAAAATAAACTTGGCCACCACGAAGAATTTCTCGAAGTATAGCCTCTCGAACTACCCGAGATTCATGAGTCCGAACAAAAGTCTTGACTGATAAGCGCTTGGCTGGGGGCGTGGCAATAATAGATAGATCCCTAATACTATGCATTGACATATTTAACGTTCTAGGGATCGGCGTTGCCGTCATCGTCAAGATGTCTACTTGACTGCGTAGTGATTTAATCTTTTCCTTTTGTCTCACGCCAAAACGATGCTCTTCGTCAATAATCATAAGACCAAGAGCTTTAAAATCTATTTCAGCATGGAGTAGTTTGTGGGTACTGATAAGAATATCTACTTTCCCAGTTTTGACTTCCTGAATAATTTGTTTCTGCTCTTTACCCGTTTTAAATCTTGATAGTTCTGCTACCGTTACGGGCCAATTCGAGAAACGATCGCGAAAGTTTTCTAGGTGTTGATGAGCCAAAAGTGTTGTTGGCACAAGTATCACCACCTGCTTGCTGCTACTAACAACTGTAAACGCTGCGCGCATAGCGACTTCAGTTTTGCCAAATCCCACATCACCACAGACTAATCTATCCATGGGTTGTGGGCTCAGTAGATCCCGCCTAACAGCATCAATCGCTTCTTGCTGATCTGCGGTTTCCTCGAAAGCAAAATCAGCGCTAAAAGATGAATAGTCTTGCTCGTTTGCTTCACAGGCAAAACCCTTACGGGCAGCCCGGCGAGAATAGATATCCAACAACTCTACGGCGGTATCACGAACTTGTTTAGCTGCTTTCTGTTTAGCCTTGTCCCATTTGTCACTGCCAAGATGATTGAGGGGAGCCGTTGTTTGATCGCCCCCGCCAAAACGACTAATGAGGTGCAAGGATGAAACTGGCACATAGAGCTTTGCATCATTTGCATAGGTTAGCATCAAAAATTCTTGTGAGCTTCTGTCCACTTCAAGAGTAACCAGACCCTGATAGCGGCCTACACCGTGATCAATATGCACCACCGGTGCATTGATTTTAAGTTCTGCTAAACTCTTGAAGATATAATCTGGGGACTCCGAAGCCTTTGATCGCCGACGCCGTTGCATTACCTGCTGGCCGAACAACTCACCCTCGGTAATTAGACAAATATGGTGTTGTGAAACCAATATTCCCTCGTCTAAAGGATAGGTGGTGATAGAAAAGTCATTGTTACTCTCTGCAAATTCGTGCCAGTCATTAACCTCTTTAGGATATATCTCGATCGTGTTAAGCAAGTCGCACAATACCTCCCGTCGTCCCGATGACTCTGCACAGAAAAGTATTTTTAAGGGCTGCTTGTGTTCGGAAAAACGACCAATAAAAGATTGCAGTTTTGAAAGAGGATTCGGTTGTTTTGCGTTGACGGAAATATCGGGGACAGGGCTAATGTGCGAGTGAGGTGCGTTAGTTTTCTGTTGGTTGCCTTGATCATTTAAAATAGTGCGGGGCAGTTTTTTAATTTCATGAAATATTTGATCAACGGGCATGAATAGCTGAGAGGGATCCAATATAGGCCGTTCGGGGTCCACACCATACTCTTCATATCGACTATTTATGTCCTGCCAAAATTGCTCGGCTGCTGCTTCAATTCCCTTCTCGGTAAACAATATTGTATCACTGGGTAAGTAGTCGAATAGGGTCGCTGTTTGGTCAAAAAATAAGCTTAGGTAATATTCTATTCCCTGTGGCGCGATACCATCTTTAATATCTCGATAAATGGGACATTTATTTGGGTCATGCTCGAAATGCTCATGCCAGTTGTTGAGGAAGTTATTAGTTGCCTGCTTATCCATCGGGAATTCACGGGCTGGCAGTAGCTCAATCTCAGTGATGTTTTCTAAGGTGCGCTGTGATTCAGGATCAAAGAGCCTTAGCGACTCGATATCATCATCCAACAGATCCATTCTAAAAGGAGTTTTAACACCCATGGGAAAGACATCAATAATAGAGCCGCGAAAAGCAAATTCACCATGTTCGTAGACAGTATCAACGCGTTTGTACCCTGCACGGCTCAATTGCTCTTGAAGTTTTTGTCGATCAAGTTGGTCTCCAATTTTGTAACTAAATGTTCTGGAGGAGACAAAGTCCGTTGGTGATATACGATGCATCAACGTGGTTAGTGGGATAAGCAACACGCCCTGACTAACAGTCGGTAGTCTCGCAAGGGTTTGCAGTCGGGACGAGATGATATCTTGGTGTGGTGAGAACATGTCATACGGAAGAGTTTCCCAATCAGGGAAAGTAAACACGGGTAAATTTTTTCCCTTAGAAAAAAACTGTATTGCTCGGCTTTGCACCGCTGCTTCCTGCGCAGTTTCTGTAACGAATACAGTTAACCCTTTGTGTTGCATCGCGGCTTCAGCAATAGCCAGTGATTTACCAGCTCCATGGAGGCCGTTCCACCGTACCTTGTCGGCAGGATTAAACGCCGGATCCTGGTTGAAAATTGTCATAGTGTTCTTACTTCTCTTTCGATCACTTCTCGGTCCAGAGCTATTCTACTTATCTCTCACTATTAGTTGTAGGAATATTGTGTATCTTGACAATTTACGGGTAGATTAGTTGCCTGTATTCATAGCTTGGTCAATAATGACGTCAACTTAACTCTTATGACAAGGAATCAGCGCGTGGAAGAGCAAAAAAGACCGTTACCAGATGATTTTTTTAAGGATTGGAAAGAGCGAGAAGCGCTAGCGGAAGGGATGATTCCGTTAATTGGAAAGTTATACCGCCAAAGTAATATATCGACATATATGTACGGTAACAACATGGTTAACAAGTCGGTCACTGATCTAATGCAAGAGCATCGGTTTGTGAGGCAAGTAGAGCATAACGAAATCTCGGAGTTTGATACTTTTCCAATGTTAGAGGGGCTCGCAAAGCTTCAGTTAGGTCCCGCACACATTGATCTGGGTAAGATGGTCGTCAAATTTCAGAACACCAAGGGCGATGGGCGAACATTAGATGAGTTTCTCGTTGACGAACTTGGCGACATTATTGGATCGGATATAAAACCGTTACCTGAGCCCCAAGATGTAGTTCTTTATGGCTTTGGTCGCATTGGGCGTTTAATTGCTCGCATTCTGGTTGATAAGGCGGGGGGCGGAGATGTTCTGCGCCTCCGCGCTATTGTCATTCGGAAAGGGAAAGTGAATCACGATTTAGAAAAACGAGCAGCACTGCTGCGGAGAGATTCGGTTCACGGTCCATTTAAAGGAACGATTAGGGTTTTAGAAGATCAAAATACGCTTGTTGTTAACGGTAATCCTATCAAGATTATCTACGCTAACTCTCCTGAAGAAATTGATTATACGACCTATGGCATTTCAAACGCTCTGATTGTCGATAACACTGGAGTCTGGAAAGATACGGCGGGCCTCAGTGGTCACCTAAGGCCAGGAGCTTCAAAGGTCTTGTTAACTGCGCCGGCGGGTGATGACATTCCCAATATCGTTTATGGTATTAATCACCATCAGATTACACCAGACCGAAAAATTATTTCTGCCGCGTCTTGTACCACAAATGCAATCGTGCCGGTTCTGAAATGCTTGCTTGATGAGTATGGCATCGATAGTGGCCATGTGGAGACTGTGCATGCTTACACAAACGACCAAAACCTGATTGATAATTACCATAAAGGTGGTCGTCGAGGTCGAGGTGCGGCGCTTAATATGGTGCTAACGTCAACTGGGGCTGCCAAGGCGGTATCAAAAGCGATTCCTGAGTTAAAGGGGAAGTTAACTGGAAATGCAATAAGAGTCCCCACTCCTAATGTCTCTATGGCGATCTTAAATCTGCAATTGGGTACCGATACTACAGTTGAAGAATTGAATGAATTCTTGCGACAGAAAGCGTTGCATTCTAGCTTACAGCAGCAAATTGGGTATACGGCTTCAACAGAAGCAGTATCGACTGATTTTGTTGGCTCTCGTCAAGCCTGTGTGTTAGATGCAGAGGCGACTATTGTCGATGGAAAAAGCTGTGTCCTCTACTGCTGGTATGACAATGAATTTGGTTACAGCTGTCAGGTAGTGAGATGTCTTGAGCAATTTGCTGGAGTAGTGTGGCCGCGTTATCCAAATAACGCTTAGTCCAAATTATTATCATAGCCGTAAAAAAGCCCGGGTATCTGGGCTTTTTTTTGTCAAAAATTCGGTGTTTTAAGTTGCAAGCTTGGTATTGATAACAAAAACCACTATTTTCTCAATAGAATCGGTTTTTTGGTGATGTATATGCTGGTATCAAGACGACTAGACCATTATAATCGCGCGCAAGAAAAAGCGCTTAAATTTTATCTACAGCGTTCAAGAGATAATCGAATAAATTCAAGTAGCATTGATATAAATTTACGGCTCAAATCAGCTTGGTGGGCCCTAACTTTACGTAATAGCAAATAATAAGTGTGAGTATTGGAAAACCCTATGATTAAAGTTCGTCGCGGTATGGATCTCCCGATAGCTGGAACACCAGAACAAACGGTTTATGATGGTCCAGCGATCAGCCAGGTTGCGCTTATCGGATCAGATTACCACGGTATGAAACCGACTATGGCTGTGCGTCAAGGAGACGTTGTTAAAAAAGGACAGGTGCTATTCACTGATAAAAAGAATGATTCTGCAAAGTACGTCTCTCCTGCATCAGGCACTGTAACTGCTATTAATCGCGGCGAACGACGAATATTTCAATCTTTGGTGATTGACGTAGAGGGCAACGATAGCGAAACTTTTGTGGCATATGAGAGCGAGCAACTCCAAGAACTGGATCGCCAGCTGGTGACTGATCAATTAGTCGAGTCTGGACAGTGGGTTGCTTTTAGGACACGTCCCTTTTCAAAAGTACCGAGAGCAGGCTCTGTTGCCGCTTCAATATTTGTGACAGCGATGGATACTAATCCACTGGCTGCAGACCCCACGGTTATTATTCGCCAAAGAGAAAGTGACTTTGCTAATGGCCTCAAGGTTTTATCTCGATTGACTGATGGTCCGGTAAATGTATGTGCTGCTCCTGACGTTTCAATTCCTGGGGAAGAAGTTGAAGGCGTTCGTGAGGTTAATTTTAGCGGTCCGCATCCAGCCGGTCTTGCAGGCACGCATATTCATTTGATTGACCCCGTAAGTGCTACAAAAACCGTGTGGTCAATTGGATACCAAGATGTTATTGCCATTGGCCATTTATTTACGACTGGTAACATCGATACAGATAGAGTTATCTCGCTGGCAGGACCGCAGGTGAACCAACCGAGGTTATTGTCGACCCGTTTAGGCGCTAATATCAATCAGCTAGTTATTGGCGAGTTGGTCAATGACGAGAACAGAGTAATTTCAGGGTCTGTATTGTCGGGTCGCAAAGCGGCATCTGAATTTGCGTTCTTGGGCCGATACCATAATCAGGTATCGGTTATCCGTGAGGGACGTGAAAGACAATTTCTACATTATCTGCGTCTTGGTTTTGATAAGCATTCAGCGCTCCCTGCTTTTGCGTCTTCTCTAACCAAAAAGTTATTCAATATGACCACAAGCACTAATGGAAGTGAACGAGCAATGGTTCCAGTGGGTGGGTATGAGCGTGTAACTGCGCTAGATATCCTGCCGATTCAATTATTACGTTCATTAATTGTTGGCGATACCGAGATGGCTCAAAACCTGGGTTGTCTTGAATTAGATGAAGAAGATGTAGGGTTATATACCTACGTCTGTGTTGGGAAGTACGAATATGGAAGCATATTGCGTGACAATCTAACCAGAATAGAGAAGGAGGGTTAAAATTATGTTACGCAAGCTGTTTGACAAATACGAGCCCCACTTCCACGAGGGTGGGAAATGGGAGAAATACTATGCTCTCTACGAAGCCATAGATACCGGGCTGTTCAAGCCTTCTAATACTACACAGAACAGCTCCCATGTGCGTGACAATATCGACCTTAAGCGGGTCATGATCACGGTATGGGTCGCCACATTTCCGACTCTCTTCTTCGGGATGTGGAACATTGGATTGCAAGCAAATACCATCATGGCTGAGATGGGAATGGTTTCTCAGGAGGGTTTGCGTGGAATGTTTATCGGGCTCCTAGCTGGGTATGATGCTAGCAGTATCTGGGACAATATGGTTCATGGTGCTGCCTATTTCCTTCCGATCTATGCAACCACTTTTATTGTTGGTGGAATGTGGGAGGTACTCTTCGCCAGTGTTCGTGGCCACGAAGTTAATGAGGGCTTCTTTGTGACCTCTGTCCTTTTTGCCCTGTGCTGTCCTCCTGATCTGCCGTTGTGGATGGTCGCCTTCGGAATTAGCTTTGGTATTGTTATTGGCAAAGAGGTCTTTGGTGGCACTGGTAAGAATTTCCTAAATCCTGCACTAACTGGGCGAGCGTTTCTTTATTTTGCCTATCCTGCGTACATGAGCGGTGATGCTGTATGGACGGCGGTGGACGGTTATACCGGAGCAACAATGCTGTCTGCTGCGGCTAACGGTGGCGTTGATGCAATGGAGCAGAGCGTTTCTTGGATGCAATCCTTTATTGGCACCATCCATGGCTCCATCGGTGAAACATCTACCCTTGCCATCTTAATGGGCGGTGCCTTGTTACTTCTTACCAAAATAGCGTCGTGGAGAATTATCTTTGGGGTACTGCTAGGTTCAGCTTTACTAGCTAGCCTGTTTAATACCATCGATTCGTCCAACCCCATGTTTTCTTTGCCGTTCTACTGGCATTGGGTGATCGGAGGCTTTGCTTTTGGCGCCATTTTTATGGCGACTGATCCAGTCTCTGCATCCATGACCAACAATGGCAAATTTTGGTACGGAATGTTAATTGGCGTCATGGTTATTTTGATTCGCGTGGTTAATCCGGCATTCCCTGAAGGAATGATGCTGGCGATTCTATTTGCCAACCTATTCGCACCATTGATAGATCATTTCGTTGTTAATGCAAATATTAAGAGGAGGTTGACTCGTGGCAAGTGAATCAGTGCAAAGAACCCTCACGGTTGCCTTAGTTCTCTGTATTGTTTGCGCGGTGGTGGTGTCCAGTGCTGCGGTGATTTTGCGACCAACTCAAGAGGAAAATAAATTACTTGATCTCAAAACAAATATTCTGGCCTCCGCTGGTCTTTTGCAGGTTGGTGTAGATGTTGAGAAGCAGTTTGATCAAATTAGTACTCGTGTTGTAGATCTTGAAACTGGCCGATTTACTGATGCAATAGATCCAGCGACCTTCGACCAACGAAAGTCATCTAAAGATCCTGCAATGTCCACTGCTTTAGATCCCTCGGAAGACTTGGCCAAAATTAAGCGACGAGAAAATTATGCCACGGTCTATATCGTTGAAGGCGAGCAGGGTATTGAAAAGATAGTATTACCTATTAAGGGTTATGGCCTCTGGTCGACTCTCTATGGGTTCTTGGCTCTTGAGTCTGATTTGCAGACTGTCGCCGGAATTGGGTTCTATGAACATGCTGAGACCCCCGGGCTGGGAGGTGAAATCGATAATCCTAGTTGGAAGGCAAGTTGGATTGGAAAGCAAGCATATGATTCTGGTGTTATGGCAATCAGTGTTATCAAGGGTAAAGTTGATCTTACAAGGCCGGAGGGTGACTACCAGATAGACGGTATTGCTGGGGCAACATTGACCACCCGAGGGGTTAACAATTTGGTGCAGTATTGGCTAGGTAAAGAGGGCTTTGAGCCGCTGATCGATTATTTAAAGTCAGGAGAAGCATAATGGCCAACATTAAAAATACACTATTGGAGCCTGTAGTCACTAATAACCCCATTGCACTGCAAATATTGGGTATTTGTTCAGCCTTAGCGGTAACCTCAAGCATGAAGGTTTCCTTCGTTATGTGTATAGCGCTTACAGTAGTCTGTGCTTTTTCTAACTTTTTTGTGTCATGTATCCGTAACTATATTCCCAGTAGTATCAGAATTATTGTACAGATGATCATTATCGCATCTTTGGTAATTGTGGTTGATCAAGTTCTTAAAGCAGTAGCCTATGACATTAGTAAGCAGTTATCAGTTTTTGTGGGATTGATTATTACAAACTGCATTGTAATGGGCCGCGCTGAAGCTTTTGCTATGAAAAATCCCCCTATCCCAAGCTTCCTTGACGGTATCGGCAATGGTTTGGGATACAGTGTAATTTTGATGATAGTGGCGTTCATTCGTGAACTATTTGGTGCCGGCACACTTTGGGGATATGAGATTTTTCCAGCGGCCACCAACGGTGGTTGGTATGTTGCTAATGGCATGATGTTGATGCCCCCCAGTGCCTTTTTCTTGATTGGCTTATTAATTTGGGCTCTCAGAAGTTGGAAGAAAACACAGGTAGAAAAGCCCGACTTCAAGATTTCCCAAAACAGTCAGCCGAGTGAGGTGGCGTAATGGAGTATTATCTCAGCTTACTAGTACGTTCAATATTTATTGATAATATTGCGCTTAGTATGTTCCTTGGCATGTGTACATTTATTGCCTTGTCGAAAAAAATTGATGCCGCGATTGGTTTAGGTATTGCCGTGATTGTCGTGCAGACGATCACCGTCCCAGTGAACAACTTGCTGTACAACTACCTTCTGGCTGATGGCGCATTGGCTTGGGCTGGAATGCCTGAAGTGAACCTCAGTTTCCTTGTGTTTTTGTGCTTCATTGGCGTGATTGCCGCTATTGTGCAGATTCTTGAAATGGTTCTGGATAAATATGTACCCGCTCTATATAACGCCTTAGGCGTATTTTTACCTCTGATCACGGTGAATTGCGCCATTCTTGGTGGTTCGCTACTCATGCAAGAGCGTGGATATGACTTTGCCGAGAGTGTTGTATTTGGGTTTGGCTCGGGTATGTCGTGGGCTCTCGCGATCGCAGTACTGGCCGGCATTCGAGAAAAGTTAAAATACAGTGATATTCCAGAAGGCTTGCAGGGCTTAGGCATCGTATTTATTACTGTGGGATTAGTGTCCTTAGGCTTTATGTCCTTTGGCGGTATCGATCTTTGAAGATGGAGAAATAACTGAGTATGAATGCTCAATTTGAAATTATTCTTGGCGTAGCAATGTTCACTGCGGTGATTCTAGCGTTGGTAGCCTTTATTTTAGTGGCACGCAGCAAGTTGGTGTCATCAGGTAGTGTGAACATCGAAATAAATGGTGAAAAAACTATTACCGTGCCAGCGGGTGATAAGTTGTTACAAACACTGTCTGGGGCAGGGTTATTTTTACCCTCAGCGTGTGGCGGTGGTGGCAGTTGCGCCCAATGTAAGTGCGTTATTAATGACGGCGGTGGCTCTATGCTACCAACAGAAGAAGGGCACTTCACTCGTCGTGAAGCAGCTGAAGGTTGGCGTCTGTCGTGCCAGGCTCCTGTGAAACAAGACATGAAGGTGCAGGTACCGGAAGAGGTATTTGGAGTAAAGAGATGGGAGTGTGTAGTCGAGTCTAACCCCAATGTTGCCACCTTTATTAAAGAATTAACCTTAAAGTTGCCCGAAGGCGAGGATGTTGCTTTCCGAGCTGGCGGTTATGTGCAGCTAGAGTGCCCACCGCATCACATTAAGTACTCCGACTTTGATATCGAGCCTGAATACCGAGGTGATTGGGAGCACTTTAATTTCTTTGAACACGAATCAGAGGTCAAAGAGTCGGTGATACGCGCTTACTCCATGGCCAATTACCCTGATGAAAAAGGTGTCGTTAAATTTAATATTAGAATAGCCACGCCACCACCACGATCCACGGGTATTGTTCCTGGCCAGATGTCATCCTATGTATTTAGTTTAAAACCTGGAGATACTATTTCTGTGTACGGGCCCTTTGGCGAGTTTTTCGCTAAAGATACCCCTAATGAGATGGTGTTTATCGGCGGTGGAGCTGGAATGGCCCCGATGCGCTCCCATATCTTTGACCAACTCAAGCGTCTTAAGTCTGATCGCAAGATTAGCTTTTGGTATGGTGCTCGATCGCTCCGCGAATGTTTTTATGATGATGATTACGACATGTTAGCGTCAGAGAATCAGAATTTTGATTGGCATTTAGCACTCTCAGATCCTCAGCCAGAAGATAACTGGGAAGGTTATACTGGATTCATTCACAATGTTTTATTCGAGCAATACCTGAAGGATCATGAAGCACCTGAAGATTGCGAATATTATATGTGTGGTCCCCCTATGATGAATGCAGCTGTGGTCAAGATGTTAAGTGATCTCGGCGTGGAAAAGGACAATATTTTTCTCGATGATTTTGGCGGCTAAAGCAGCAAAAAGAACTTCGCTTTCGGGGCCGCTTAAAGCCCCGACTCTGCGTATTTTTGGATTGTTCGCGATAACCGTGCTGTTGCTAAGTGGCTGTGGTTTCGGACCAGAAATTATCAAAATCTCCGGCACTAAGATGGGTACGACCTACACAGTGACCGTAGTTGCCGATCAGCCGGCTCCCGATAATCTTGAGGAGTTGATTGAGGATGAATTGAATAGAGTTGACCAGTCGATGTCTACCTATAGATCGGACTCTGAGATCAGCCAGTTCAATGCTCTAGCAATTAATAAAGAGCTTAGCGTTTCAATGGACTTCTACAAAGTCCTAAAAGTGGCTGAGGTAATTTGGGCCGCCAGCGATGGTGCTTTTGAACCTACCGTTGCGCCTTTGGTCGATTTGTGGGGTTTCGGCCCTACGCTCAGAGAAGATAAACTTCCCAATCCTGATGATATTGCTGATCACTTATTGGGGCTTGGTCTTGATGCCATTAAATTGCGCAGGGAAGGGGACCGACAATTTGTCAGTAAAACGCGACCGGTTCAGTTGGATCTGTCTGCGGTGGCTAAAGGATACGCTGTAGATATAGTGGCTGAGCTGCTGGAGATGAATGCCTTGCCGGACTATCTGGTAGAGGTGGGTGGAGAGATGCGAGTCAGTGGCTCTAATCCTGATGGACAACCATGGCGGCTGGCTATAGAGACTCCAACGTTAGTGAGTCAGGTGCAAGAAGTATTGGCACTATCTGGTGGTGCTGTAGCAACTTCAGGTGATTACCGTAATTATTTTGAGTATGAGGGCGCTCGGTACTCCCATACCCTTGACCCACGGTCGGGCTACCCGATCAACCATGGCTTGGCGTCAGTCACTGTGTTATCTGATACCTGTGCTGAAGCTGATGCTTGGGCAACAGCATTGATGGTGATGGGTACACATGAAGGAATGCAACTTGCCAACCAATTAGGCTTGTCTGTTTACATGATTTCGCGAGTGAAGAGTGGTTTTGAAACATCCATTAGTGAGGCTTTTTACGGTATTGAGAAGTTATCACTAGAAGACGGTAAATCTACAGAGATATAAAATGGCAGAAATTATCTTGGCTGTAATAATATTTGGGCTCCTCGTAGCTGCCATGTCAGTTGGTGTACTCATGGGAGGAAAACCTATTTCAGGTTCTTGTGGTGGCGTTGGTGCTGCTTTGGGCGAAGAAAATTACACCTGTGATATATGTGGCGATGACCCAAACAAGTGTGACGAGCAAGCTTTCGTTGAGACACAGACCTACAACCTGATGGATGCCCAACATAAGAGTGTTTAACGATGGCTGATTTTTCCTACGATTTAGTTGTGATTGGCAGTGGTCCTGCCGGTGAAGGTGCGGCAATTAATGCAGTGAAGCAAGGCTTACGTGTGGCTGTAGTTGATGAGAAACTACTGCCCGGTGGTAACTGCACTCACCTGGGTACTATTCCTTCGAAGGCACTACGGCACTCTGTGCGCCGTATGATGCAGTACAACAACATGCCTCTTTTCCGATCTATCGGAGAACCGCGCTGGTTTTCATTCCCAGAGATGATGAAAGCTGCGGATGATGTGATCACAAAGCAAGTTGAAGGTCGTACCAAAGGATATGCGCGCAATCGTGTTCAAATTCATAGCGGCCTTGCAAGTTTCACCAACGAAAATGAAATTTCAGTGGTTGGCAAAGATGGGAAAACTCTTTCTATCGTAAGTAAGTTCTTTCTAATAGCTACGGGGTCTAGCCCCTACCGACCCGAAGACATTGATTTTGATAATCCCTGTGTTTTTGACAGTGACACCATTTTAGATCTTGATAGCTCCCCAAGAAATATCATTATTTATGGCGCAGGTGTTATTGGTTGTGAGTACGCTTCTATTTTTTCAGGTCTAGATACTCGAGTAGATCTTGTTAATACCCGAGAGTGGTTGATGAGCTTTCTTGATGACGAGATCTCGGATGCATTGAGTTATCATCTGCGAGATTTAAATGTCATGGTGCGCCACAACGAAGAATATGAACGAGTAATTGCCAACGATAGTGGCGTTACCCTAGAGCTCAAATCAGGCAAACGCATCCATGCGGAAGCATTACTGTGGTGTAACGGTCGTACAGGTAACACTAAGTCTCTGGGGTTGGATAAAATTGGCATTAAAGCCGATGAGCGGGGCCAGTTAGCTGTTAATGATGATTATCAGACCTCTGTGTCCAATATTTATGCAGTTGGCGACGTTATAGGCTGGCCATCATTGGCTGGAGCTGCCTATGATCAGGGTAGAGCGGCTGCTTCCCATATGTGTGATATGAATGACCAATACCGAGTCAAAGATGTTGCCACGGGAATCTGGACGATCCCAGAAATTAGTTTTGTCGGTAAAAATGAAAGTGAATTGACCGAGCAAAAGATTCCCTATGAGATTGGCCGTGCCTACTTTAAAGATACTGCTCGGGCGCAAATACATGACGAAGAAGTCGGCATGTTAAAAATTCTTTTCCACCAAGATACCCTAGAGATTCTTGGGATTCACTGCTTCGGAGCAGAGGCCGCAGAGATTATTCATATTGGCCAAGCCATCATGAATCAAAAAGGTGAAGCTAATACCCTTAAGTATTTCTTGAGTACTACTTTCAATTATCCGACCATGGCTGAAGCCTATCGAATTGCCTCAATGAATGGCCTCAATCGGATCAGTCGAGAGCACCGCCGTTTTGAGGATAAGCAACGCTAAGGTCTTTGATTTCAGAAGTATCATGTTGATCGGTAAAATAATGACGGCTTGAGAAGGCTGTGAGTTGTTTGTACTCTGGCTTTCAGGTTTAATCTCTTCATGCTTAAAAACCTCCCATTCTTTATTGGCTACCGATACGTGCGCAGTAAGCGCAGAGAAGGCTTTGTTTCCTTTATTTCAGGATTTTCACTCTGTGCAATGGCATTGGGTGTGGCCGCACTGATCATTGTTTTGTCCATCATGAACGGTTTTGACAAAGAAATAAAAGACCGGCTTCTTAAAGTAGTGCCCCATGTGACTGTATCTGAGGTTCAAGGTGTGACAGTCGCGCAACTACAGAATATCGAAACGATGCTAGCTGATGATGAGACGGTAAGTCATGTGATCCCTATGGTGCAAAGTTTCGTGATGTTGTCTCATAAACAAGAACAGGTCGGTGTTGCGTTGCAGGGAATTGATCCTACATGGCCCACAGCTGAGCTTTTGGCAGACAACATGATTAGCGGCTATGTACAACAGTTAGCACCGGGTGACTTTAGTATTATTCTCGGTAGTCAAATAGCACGGAAGATGAATTTATTTGTAGGTGATAAAGTGCAGATTACTTTGCCACAGGTCAGTGTCACACCTGTAGGGGTTTTCCCGCGTATTAAGCGAGCTACTGTCTCTGGAATCTTTGAGGTTGGTGCTCAAGTGGATGGTTCGGTGGCGTTTATTCATCAAGCTGATGCGCGAAAGTTATTGAGATTAGGTGAGAATTTTCAAGGTTTTCAGGTGCAATTTAATGATGCTTATGCGGTCGATGGTTGGATAGCCGAGAGAGGTAAAAACTTTTTTCCCAATGTTAAATGGCGCCCGTGGACGGGTGCCATGGGTGCTTTGTTTCAGGCGATGCGCATGGAAAAAGTGGTTGTAGGCCTCTTGCTTTCGGTCATTATTGCAGTGGCAGCATTTAACATTATTGCAAGCCTAGTACTGATGGTTGCCGACAAACGAAAGGATATTGCGGTGATCAGAACCATGGGGGCTAATTCAAGTTTGGTGACTAAGATATTTATTGTGCAAGGGATGTCCGTAGGCGCTATTGGCACTGGAATTGGCTGCCTGTTTGGATGTTTTGCCGCCTTTTATATTGGGGACATTGTTGCAGTAATTGAAAAGCTATCTGGTGTCTATATGTTTGATCCGAGTGTTTACCTTATAAGTGCGTTACCCTCAAAAATTGTTTTCAGTGATGTGGCTTTGGTGGTGGGAAGTGCATTGCTGGTCAGTTTTTTAGCGACTCTTTACCCTGCCTGGCGCGCAGGACAAATATTGCCTGCGGAGGCTTTACGTTATGACCAATAGTTCAGTATTAGTGGCTTCTGATGTAAACCGCAGCTATCAGCAAGGAGAAGAAATCCTTCCTGTTCTGTCGGCCCTGAATCTAACGGTTGACCGCGGAGAAAAGGTAGCCGTGGTTGGAGTGTCTGGATCTGGTAAAACAACGCTTTTAAATCTGTTGGGGGGGCTGGATGACCCGACTCAGGGAACCATTTCAGTGTGCAGTAAAAAGTGGGAAACGCTTAATCCATCTGAGCGAGCAAATTGGCGCAACCAACATATTGGGTTTGTGTATCAATTCCACCATCTTTTGGGGGAGTTCTCCGCCCTTGAAAATGTTGCCTTGCCACTACTGATTGGAGGCTGTTCAGTGAGAGAGGCAGAAAGTAGGTCAACTCTTTTACTTGAAAGAGTTGGTCTTGGCGCGCGATTAAATCATCATCCAGCAGAATTGTCTGGAGGTGAACGTCAGCGAGTTGCTGTGGCTCGGGCATTGGTCACGGAGCCCTCTGTTGTATTGATGGATGAGCCAACAGGTAATCTAGACCCACAGACCGCCAGCGAGATGTTAGCGTTGTTAATCGAACTTAATCAGTCACTCAATATTTCTTATGTATTAGTCACCCACGACAAAAACATAGCCTCACAGATGGACCGTACGGTGACTTTAATCAATGGTCAATTGACCGACTCGGAAGGCTCTCTTGTTTAAGCCTGTTTCAGTTTTTATTGGGCTACGCTACTTTTTTTCAGGAAATCGTTCAAACCTGTTAGTGTCTTTTATTTCTTTATTAGCCATTGCAGGTCTAGTGCTTGGGGTGGCTTTGTTAGTAATTGTGTTATCGGTAATGAATGGGTTTGATCGGGAGTTACGCAACAATATTTTATCCGTGGTTCCTCACGTTCAATTGATTCACCAAGTAGGGGTTGATAACTGGCAATCTGAACAGCAAGTCATCAGTGAGCTTAAAGAGGTTACCGAAGCTACACCTTTCAGCGAGGTAAAAGGGCTCCTTAACCGACGCCAATCAGCTCGCCCAGTACAACTGTTGGGCCTGTCTTCAGAGTTTTTACCTGCAGGATTGGGGTCAGTGCTTGATAACTATCATTTGAGAGTCCCAACCGATGGCCAGCTGTTGCTGTCTGAAGTTCTTGCGGAATCTCTAAATGCTGAGGTTAATCAATCAGTGTCGGTGATTATTCCCTCAGGTTCAGAAGGCTCGACCACAGTACATCCATTTACTGTAAGCGGTATTTTTGCCACACACACCGAGCTCGATCAATCTCTAGCGATTGCATCTTTAGAGCAAGTAGCACAAATTGCAGGCATCCCAGGCCAGGTATTGGGGTTTCGTTTGCAGGTTGAAGACCAGTTTAACGCTCGTAATATTGGGTTTGATGTCATTAAGCAACTGCCTTTTGGTTATGGGTTTCGTGACTGGTTTCAGACTCATGGCAATCTTTACCAAGCCATCCAGTTATCGCGGAACCTGGTTGGGTTACTGATATTTTTAATCGTTGCTATCGCCGCATTTAATGTTATTTCGATGTTGATGATGTCGGTGATGAATAAACGCAAAGATATAGCGATATTACAGACGTTAGGACTGTCCCAAGGATCCATCGTTAGGCTGTTTTTAATGCAAGGATCTATGATCGGGTTCTTTGGTATCAGTATCGGTGTTATTTTGGGGGTTATGGGCTGTTACTGGATCGCAGACTTGGTCGGTTGGCTTGAAGGTCTTTTAGGCATGGTTTTCTTGGATACGGCTATTTATCCAATCGACTACATACCAGTGGACTTACGCTGGGGTGACGTAACAACAATTGCCGCTGTAGCCTTAGTATTAAACGTGTTGGCTACCATTTATCCAGCACTACGTGCCAGCCGCACGGTTCCTGCTGAAGAATTACGGTACGAGTAATTACTATTCATCTTTGTTTTTTAGTTTGGCGTAAGTCTTTTCTGTGTTCCCAATCTTTAATTACCTTCCACCGCCACAAAAATAATACAAAGAAGTATCCGATAGATGCCAGTACTGCGCCGGCGAGAATACTGCCAACAAATAATGGGAGTAAGATTTCCGAGCCTAATTGTGAAAACCACTCCCAACTTAGAGTGACTGTAAAATCACCCAGTGTGGTACCTAAAATATAGGACCCTAATTTGTACGTTAGGTAGAACATGGGTGGAATAGTCAACGGATTACTCATCCAAATAATCACCATAGCTAAGGGCAAGTTAGCCCCCCACCAGAAACACATGGCAATTACCATTAGCGTTTGTATGGGTATGGGAACAAATGCACAGAAAATACCAATAAATACAGCGAGCGATACAGAGTGCCGATTGAGGTGTAGTAGATTTGGATCTTGTGGGAGCGAGCGAATCCAACCCAACGAGGGTCTATTGAGGAGCTCCTTCATGTCTGGTAAAAAACGGCGAATTGTTTTACGTGGCATAGGACGCTCGTTTTCGCTTATCTCGATAGTTTCATTATGCCTTTAACGATCAGAAGGAACTAGTGAAAAAAGCACCTAAAATCGGACTTATTTCGTATTGCGTTATACAATGAAGCAAAGTATGGCGCATTACTCAGCAACCTGATTTGGATAAAGCAATTGACTAGCAGCAAACAGCCGGCACTCTCAATAAAAAACTTAACAAAAGTCTATGATGACTCTTTTAAGGCTCTTAAAGGAATTGATTTAGATGTTGCTCAGGGTGACTTTTTTGCCTTGCTTGGGCCAAACGGAGCAGGTAAATCAACTACCATTGGTATTATTTGTTCATTGGTCCGGAAGACTTCTGGGGCTGTGACCATCTTCGGTCATGATGTTGATGAAGATTTTTCGACTGCAAAGCAATTTGTAGGTGTTGTGCCTCAGGAATTCAACTTTAATCAGTTTGAAAAGCCCATCGATATACTGGTTGCTCAGGCGGGATATTTTGGAATTAAGGCAGATGTGGCCTTGCAGCGAGCAGAGAAGTATTTGAAGCAGTTAGGTTTATGGGAGCGACGTAGTGATCTTTCAAGAAACCTATCTGGTGGAATGAAGCGTCGGTTAATGATTGCACGGGCGCTTATTCATGAGCCCAAATTATTAGTACTAGATGAGCCTACCGCCGGAGTTGATATTGAATTACGGCGGTCAATGTGGGAATTCCTGCAAGAGATTAATAAGCAAGGCACAACGATTATTCTCACCACACATTACTTGGAAGAGGCTGAAAGTTTGTGTCGCAATATCGCGATTATCGACCACGGTGCTATCGTGCAAAATACGAGCATGAAAGCACTATTAAAGGAGTTAAACCGTGAGACTTTTGTATTGGATATCCGCGAAGATCTTCAGGTTTGCCCTGTTGTCACCGATTACCCGATTACACTGGTTGAAAATCATAGTATTGAGGTTGAAGTGTTAAAGACTCAGTCGATCAACCGCCTGTTTGCCTCATTAAGTGAGCAGGATATCCATGTTATTAGTATGCGTAACAAAACTAATCGTTTAGAAGAGTTGTTTTTTGATATGGTTGAGAAGAATTTGATCGAAGGTGATGGGGAGAAGAGCGATGAATAGCCATCAGAAATGGGTGGCCTTTGATACTATTTTGCGTCGAGAAATTAGACGGTTCATGCGTATTTGGCCCCAGACCTTGCTCCCTCCGGTGATAACCATTGTTTTATATTTCGTTATTTTTGGTCAGCTTATAGGGTCGCGAATTGGCACTATGTCAGGTTTGCCATACATTCAATTTGTTGCACCAGGTTTAATTATGATGTCGGTGATTACGAACTCATATTCCAACGTAGTGTCTTCGTTTTTTGGCTCTAAGTTTCAGCGTAATATTGAAGAATTGCTGGTGTCACCTACACCTAACTGGATTATTCTGCTGGGCTATGTGGCAGGAGGTATGTGTCGTGGATTGGGCGTGGGCGCCATCGTGACGTTGTTGTCTCTATATTTTGCAGACTTTAGTATTCACAGCTTGCCTGTCACCATCGGTATTGTGTTGATGACATCCTTGATGTTCTCTCTTGCGGGCCTGATTAATGCAATATTTGCTGCTAACTTTGATGATATCTCTATTATTCCTACCTTTGTACTGACTCCTCTTACTTATCTTGGTGGGGTTTTTTATTCTATCGAGTTACTAAGTGATTTTTGGCGTAATTTGTCATTGGTCAACCCGGTTTTATATATGGTGAATGCCTTTAGATATGGGCTAGCAGGGATTACTGATATTAATATTGTGTGGTCATTTTCTATGGTTGGACTGTTTTCGCTTGTGTTGTTTTTTAGCGCTCTACGCCTATTGGAAAAGGGCTCAAGGCTGCGTAGCTGATGGCTAACTATTTCGATACAGGATTAGGCAAACATACTGTTTACAGTGATCAATACGATGCATCGCTATTGCAGCCAATTTCGCGCTCCAAAGCTCGGCAACAAGAAGCTGGGGGAGAATTACCATTTGTTGGTAGTGATTTTTGGACAGCGTTTGAAATATCCTGGCTGAATTCCGATGGCTTGCCGCAGGTAGCAATTGGGGAGTTTTCCTTCCCTTGTACTAGTGATTCGATTATTGAATCTAAATCCTTCAAGTTGTACCTTAATTCGCTGATTCAAACAAAATACCCATCCAAACAAGCCGTTACTGATTTGCTTACGGTTGATTTGTCGCATGCTTGTGGCGAAGCTGTTGGAGTGGTTCTTTATGAACTCTCAGAATATGCGGGCTTCCACATAATTTCAGAGCCTGCGGGTATCTGCTTAGATCAACGCATGGTCAGTATTAATACCTATGAACCTGATAACCGATTTTTGCTAACTGATAATCAAGAAGTAATAACAGAGACTCTCTATTCTCATTTGCTGAAGACAAATTGCCCAGTCACGGATCAGCCTGATTGGGCATCGGTTTATGTCAGTTACTCTGGTCCCAGAATTGATAAGGATGGTTTGTTGAAATATATAGTGTCTTATCGTCAACACCAAGATTTTCATGAGCAGTGCGTTGAACAGATTTTCACCGACATAATGCAGTGCTGCGGCCCCTCTGAGTTGAGTGTTTATGCACGTTATATGCGCAGGGGAGGACTTGATATAAATCCTTTTAGAAGCACAACATCAACAGTTCCACCAGTTTGGCGTCAGGTTCGTCAATAAAGAGCTATTAAGCTAGGCTGGTTTTCAGAAATTCGATTAACAGACTAATTGCTTGGTCTTCCTTTTTAGTGCGATCGCAGATCAGATTAATACCAACTCTGCCGAGATCAGGGAATCGAGATGAGTCGGGAACAACTTTCAGGTTAGTGGGAACAGTACTCTTAGCAAGAACAGTGACTCCAAGATCCTCTTGAATGGCATATTGGATACCCGTTAAATCTGGATTGGTGTAGACGATCTGCCAAGGTAACTCAGATTGATCTAGGCGTTGAATTGCTCGTTGACGGTAGATACAGCCCTCTGCGGCAACGATTAAAGGCATAATTTCCACTTTCAGTGGATTTCGATCGCTGTTAGCTACCCATACGAGGTCATCGGTTTTAACCAAATCTGAGTCTGCATCCGCTATTTCATCCCCAAGAGCTAAAATCAAGTCATGCTTTGCTTTACCCCCTTTGGTAAGGAGATGTTTACTCAACTCACAATTTACTTCTAGGGTGATGTTTGGGTAGGCTTTTGCAAAGCGGCTAACAATTCTAGGAAGCAGAACTGTCGCAAATTCACTAGGAATACCAAGCCGAATCTTGCCTGCTACCGCACTCTTTGCAAATTGACTAATAGCTAAGTCATTTAGAGAGAGTATTTGATTAGCATAATCGTAGAGTGATTCACCGGACTCTGATAAATCGAGATGCTTTCCTGTGCGAATAAATAACCGTTCGCCGACTAAGTCCTCGAGTCTTTTGATTTTAAGCGTTACGGCAGGTTGTGATCTGCCCAGCAATTCGCCAGCTTTAGTAAAGCTGCCAAGTTGCGCCACCGAGACGAAAGCACGCAATAGATCCATCGATAAATTCTTCATAAATTTATCCTTACATTGGTATTTATATTATAAATACTAACATTATAGCTATTAATTTAACATATTAAGGTTATCCTATTATCATGGCCTTCTAGATATCCCAAATACGCTCTATGGAGTCGATGAAATCCATGTCAGATAGCGCAGAATATCAAAAAACCCAGTTCTATGATCACCATGTTGCAGCCGGCGGGAAGATGGTACCTTTCGCGGGTTATCTGATGCCGGTTCAGTACCGTGCTGGCATTATGCAAGAGCACCTCCATACGCGAAATAACGCAGGATTGTTTGATGTGTCCCATATGGGACAGATTTTAGTCAAGGGGGCTGGTGTGGCCGTGGCATTGGAGAAACTGATGCCAGTAGATCTTGATACTCTGGCTATTAATCAGCAGACATATGCGACATTTACATCGCCAGATGGCGGTATTCTTGATGATCTTATCGTTACCCGTTGGGCTGAGGATGCATATTTTTTGGTGGTTAATGCAGCCTGTAAAGATCAGGATATCGAACACCTAAAGAGCTATTTAAGCGACTTTACAATTACCCATCTAGATCAATACAGTCTGATTGCTCTTCAAGGTGTGAAAGCTAAGGATATTATGTTGGAACTAGCTCCTGAAACCTATGATTTGATTTTTATGCATGGATGTCCTGTGCAAATTGATGGCATTGAGTGTTATGTGACTCGTTCTGGCTATACCGGCGAGGATGGCTACGAAATTTCAGTAGCCAATGTTCATGCCGAGGCTGTAGCCGATAAACTACTGGCGTACGACTATTGTCAGTGGATAGGTTTGGGGGCGCGAGATTCCTTAAGATTGGAAGCGGGTTTATGTCTTTATGGTCATGACATGGATCAAAATACATCTCCTATTGAAGCTGGTATAAGTTGGAGTATCAGTCACTCCCGACGTGTTGGTGGTGCTAAGGAAGGTGGTTTTTTGGGTGCTGACAAAATTTTAATGCATTTGACTGATGGAGCGCCAAAAAAGCGAGTAGGTTTTCTGGTTGAAGGCAGGGCGCCAGTACGAGAGGGTGCTGAGATAGCCGACAACGATGGCAACATTGTTGGCGTTATCACCAGTGGTGGATTTGGGCCAACATTACAAGCCCCTGTGGCCATGGGTTATGTTTCAACCGCTCTGGCTACTGTGGGAACCCAGTTAAACGCAATCGTTAGAGGCAAGCATAGGCCGATGACGGTTACAAAAATGCCCTTGGTCCCACAGCGATATCACCGCGGTTAGTAATTCACTATAAGGAGTTAATAATGACCCAGACGTTTTACACTAAAGACCATGAATGGTTGAGTATTGAAGACGATATTGTAACCATTGGCGTGACTGACTTTGCTCAAGATCAGCTTGGGGACGTAGTATTTATTGAGCTGCCAGAGGTTGGAGCTGATTTGGTTGAGGGTGATGAAGCTGCAGTAATCGAATCTGTTAAGGCCGCAGGTGAAATTGCGGTACCAATCAATGGCACTGTTGTCGCAATCAATGAACATTTGGCTGATCAGCCTGAGCTACTTAATACTGCACCAGAGGGTGAAGGTTGGATATTTCGCGTGTCTCCCCGCGATGATTTAGAGACGGCAAGTTTTATGAATACTGAGCAATACCAAAAATATATTGATAGCGGAGAATAATGAGCACCGCATATGGAGATAATCTAATGCTTAAAAAGAAACGAAGTCTTGGGGATTTAGAGAATTCTGCTGAGTTTGTCGCTCGCCACGTAGGACCAAATTCAGCTGACCAGGCTGCTATGCTCAAAACTCTGGATTGTGCGACACTCGAACAGTTAACTCAACAGGTTGTCCCCAAAGCGATCGCTATGACCAGCGATTTGGATATTGATGATGGCTGTACGGAAGCGCAGGCTATCGCTGAATTAAGGCAGATTGCTCAGCAAAATAAAGTATGTCGAAGTTTTATAGGGCAGGGCTATTACGGCACAATCACACCAAATGTGATCCAGCGGAATATTTTAGAGAACCCGGCTTGGTACACGGCTTATACGCCGTATCAGCCAGAGATTTCCCAAGGCCGTTTGGAAGCGCTAATTAACTTTCAAACAATGATCACCGACCTCACAGGCATGGAAATGGCTAATGCTTCCATGTTGGACGAAGGCACCGCTGCGGCAGAAGCTATGGCTTTGTGCCAGCGAATGTCAAAATCAAAATCCCTACGATTTTTTGTTGATAATGATTGTTTGCCTCAGACCATTGAGGTGGTTACAACCCGCGCAGAACCATTAGGCATTGAGGTTGAAGTCGGTGACCCAGATAGTTTCTCCGGTGAGGCTTTTGGTGTCTTGTTGCAGTATCCCGGTGTTAGTGGAGAGGTAACTGACCATCGATTGGTGATCGAGAAAGTTCAGTCTCAGCGTGGTCTGGTAGTGATGGCAGCTGATATTCTTAGTTTAGTGATGCTAGAGTCCCCTGGTTCCTTGGGGGCTGATGTTGCAATTGGGTCAAGCCAACGTTTTGGTGTTCCTCTGGGTTTCGGGGGGCCTCATGCCGGTTATATGGCGACACGAGAGGCCTATAAGCGTAACCTTCCAGGACGCTTGGTGGGTGTGTCTCAAGATTCAACAGGAGCCCCAGCTTATCGCTTAGCGCTGCAGACTCGTGAACAACACATACGTAGAGAGAAGGCGACGTCTAATATCTGTACCGCGCAGGTATTACTTGCGGTCATCTCGGGTATGTATGCGGTGTATCACGGTCCTAAAGGTTTATTACGTATTGCTAATCGAGTGCATACACTCACATGTGTGCTGGCTGAGGGATTGCGGCAATGTGATGTCAAAATTCAAAATAATCATTGGTTCGATACACTCACACTAACCATCGGAGAACGTATAAAAACGGTTCTTCAATCTGCTGCACAACAACAGTTTAATCTCCGTTTAGTCGACGAGGAAACAGTGGGAATCTCAATCGATGAAACAACATCGGCAGCAGATATTGCAATCCTGTGGGATATCTTGATCGGGCCAAATGATTTGGATGTGGATGTGATAGCTCAAGATACTGGAGAAAATCTACCTAGCGGTCTAATAAGAACCACTGACTTTTTGAGTCACCCTACATTCAGTCTTTACCACTCTGAAACGGAAATGCTGAGGTATTTACGCAAGCTAGCTGATAAAGATATAGCTTTAGATCGCGCGATGATTCCTTTAGGTTCTTGTACTATGAAGTTAAATGCGACGGCGGAAATGTTGCCGATCACATGGCCTGAATTTTCAAATATGCATCCCTTCGCGCCGTCGGATCAAACTAAAGGCTACTCAATAATGATAGAGCAGCTCGAGGAAATGTTATGCGCAGCCACTGGATATGATGCGATGTCATTGCAGCCTAATGCAGGCTCTCAGGGAGAATATGCTGGTTTATTGGCGATTCGGGGGTATCATGAAAGTAGAGGCGAGAGTCACCGTAACGTATGTCTGATACCAAGTTCGGCTCATGGTACAAATCCTGCGTCAGCCCAAATGTGTGGTATGAGTGTAGTGGTTGTTAAGTGTGATGATCAGGGAAACGTGGATGTGGATGATCTTGAAGCTAAGGCGCTACTCCACAGTACAAACCTGTCAGCGATTATGGTCACCTATCCTTCCACTCATGGAGTATTTGAAGAGCGCATAACAGAGATATGTGAAATTGTTCATCAGTACGGCGGGCAGGTATATATCGATGGGGCAAATCTCAATGCCATGGTTGGTGTTTGTCAGCCAGGTAAGTTTGGGGGTGATGTGTCCCACCTTAATTTACATAAAACATTCTGTATTCCTCACGGTGGCGGAGGACCGGGAGTTGGTCCTATAGGTGTCGGTGCGCATCTAGCACCATTTTTGCCTAAAGAGTCTAGGGACGGAGCGCGTCAGGGTGCTCAGGTATCTTCAGCACCTTTTGGAAGTGCAAGCATTTTACCAATCACGTGGATGTACATCCGAATGATGGGACGATATGGCCTAAAACAGGCGACAGAAGTTGCTATTTTGAATGCAAACTACATTGCAGGTCGACTTCAAGACCATTATCAGATTCTTTATACAGGTAGTCAGGGCCGTATAGCCCATGAGTGTATTCTAGACGTGCGGATGATAAAAGATGAGGTTGGAATATCTGTTGATGATATAGCCAAAAGATTAATAGATTTTGGTTTTCATGCTCCAACTATGTCTTTTCCTGTGGCTGGAACATTGATGATCGAACCTACCGAGAGCGAGTCTAGAGCTGAGCTAGATCGTTTCTGTGATGCAATGATCACGATTAAATCAGAAATTAATCAAGTGGCTGAAGGTAATTTTACCGCAGAAGATAATCCTCTAGTAGGCGCGCCTCACACCGCAGCCATGGTCAGTGCAGATGAGTGGGGTCATGCGTATACACGAGGTCAGGCTGCGTATCCAGTGACGTCTTTAAGGGATAATAAATACTGGCCGCCAGTGGGGCGGTTAGATCATGTCTATGGCGATCGGAATTTAATATGCTCCTGTCCGTCTATATCCGATTACGAGTAAGTCTAGGGCTTTTGTCAGTCGGGAATTAAGTTTGTGACTGTCGCAATTAAGTTTGTGACCGGAATTAAGTTTGTGACTGACTAGTCGAAGAAATATGCAAAAGGCGAATCAGAGATGATTCGCCTTTTTTGTTTAACTATTGAAGAAGCGTTTATGAAAATTCACGTGCAGAGAATTATTGGTTTAGCATTGTTAAACACTGTCGGCATTGTAGCCTGGAATGATTTGCCCGTACTTTTTTTCAACGTACCAAAAGAGGCACCTTTATCTACCTATAGCTTTAACGCTAGTGCCAGCATGTCTCCGGATAGTCATGAAAAAGGGATACAAGCTATCAAGGTTCCATTTTTTACAGTGGTAGGCAATCAAGATGAAGTGTTTGATTTCAGTGCATTTGAAACAACACTACAGCCATTATCAGAATGGTGACTTGAAAATAGTTGATGGTGAAACACACAATGGTATTAGACACAACCAAGAAACGATGTTGACCATTAAAAGTTGGTTAGATGAACAAGGACTATTAGCTAAAAATTAATTTAAAAAAATGTGAGATTTATTTTATGGCTGCGAATAATTAATTAAACAGGTTTTGTTAACGATAATGCGGTGATTGTGATTAGGTGCTACAGCGTAACGATTTATACAATAATCTCGATTCAGACACGCGTAGAACCCGACTCATTGTCAGTTAACAAGCCATTTATACAAGGTTAGTTATAAGTGCAAATTTTACAAAAAAGTGAAATGAACGTTGATAAGCATGGGCTGTATCTAGAGATCATAGAAAAGCACAAGGGCATTATTTTCAAAATCACTCGTTCCTACTGTAAAAATGAGTTTGATAGAGAAGATTTGACGCAAGAAATTCTCGCTCAAATTTGGCGCTCTTTAGATACATATAATGATGCTTTTAAAATCACGACATGGATGTATCGAGTGGCTCTGAATGTTGCCATTTCATTTTATCGAAAAGACAAATCCGTCTCACACAAGCATACGGAAATAGACGACAAGCTACTCAGTTATGACATGAACCAAGAAGCTGAAAATAAACAGAGCTTAATCAAGTTATATGAGTTTATTAGCGAACTAAATGACATAGATAAGGCGGTGTTACTGATGTACCTAGAAGGTGAAAATCAGTCTGAAATTGCCGCCAACTTGAATATCACGGTTTCAAATGTCTCAACTAAAATTGGCAGAATTAAAGAAAAACTTAAGCAGAAAGCTGCTTAAAACCACAAGGTGGAACTAATTATGAATTTAGAGCAAATGCAATCAATGTGGCAGGATCATAGCGAAAAGTTAGACGAGTGTATGAGCGTTAACAAAAGCTTGTTGGAAGAGAAAAAGATAGAAAGTAAAAAGAGTGAGTTAAATAAGCTAATTGTAGCGAGATCGCTAGAAAGCTTTTTATTTTTTGTCATCGTCTTTTCATTATGGAAATACATCGTTTCGTCTTGGGGGTTGACTGCACCGGTCGTATCAGCCTTTATCCTAAATATATTTGCAATTATTGGCTTAGCTGGAAATATCGGACAAATAGCCCTGTTAAGCAAAATAGACTTTTCTAAGTCTGTTAAAGAAACGATGATTGATCTTATTGCAGTAAGATCGCATAACTTGAATGTTTTTAAGCTAATAATACTATCCATTCCACTATATATGGCTTATGTATTTTTAGGTTACGAGATAGTTTTTGACGTGGACTTGTTTTCATTAATGTCAGAAGAAACAAAAATTGCTTTTGCTTCTATTTCATTAGTGTTTGGCGGACTGGTTGTTTACTTAATCAAAAAGCTAAAACCAGAAAATAGAGATAATAAGTTAATTGGCTGGTTATTTAATGAAGTATCAGGTGAGCGATTAACTCGTTTATTGGATGAAGTTGATAATTTAGAAACAGTTAGCGCATAGATGGGGTTTGTACTAACGCTGTTGCGGCACTAGATATTTTAAATGTTTAGCGGGTTGCTCTAGCTAGGGTTCTCGCTTTTAAAATACTAGCATGGTGCTAAGACAGTGAGCTAAGCAGATTCACGAAACTAAACACCTAGAGGTTAAAAAATTTTGAATGAGAGCGTAATAAACTGGGTTGGTTTAACAATACAAGTCATAGGCTTATTCTTAGTAACTATTGAGCTCTATTTACCTGCATTAGCGGAACGCCTAAAAGTATTCTTTGAAACAACTCAGTTTCGCTTCGTTGGTCGGCCAGTGACTAGACAAGATTGGCACAGGTTAGCTATTGGGTTTTATATTGCTATTTGGGTGTTATCTGTAGCGATAGTATCAATTATGGAACCCTCTATGAGTTTCGTGGCAAACGTAGCGTTTACAGCATTTACAGTATTCCTTGGATTAGTGATTTTTATTAGTAGGGCTTTTGTAAGGCTTGGAATTGTTCTTGGCCGAGGGAACGCTATCGGAGGCATTGGCCTGGTTTTATCCTTAATAGGTTTCACGATAGAGATATCTAAGATGGTTATTGCTTAATAAATTATACCGCCCTGTTTGTAATGGTATGACTTATAAGGTTTTTATAGGGCTCTAGCAGAATGTTATGTATTTATAGCCCTAAAACAATGAGCATGAGCTCACTGCTATGCGTCACTATCACAGCGTTATAGCTATTAATATTTAAAAATTGGAGAATCAAATTGGAAATTTTTGGACTATTTGGATTTATGCTTACTGCATTCTGTTATTACAGAATCGATGCGTTAGAGAAAAAACTAAAAGAAGCTTGTGTCCTTGATAAGGAGTTTAACTCTATAGATGAAGCGGGGAAATAAGTAAATGACGTTTACTAAAACCTTAATCAGCTTTGCTATAGCGGTAGTTTCTTTCCAAGCTAACAGCATAGTAATTAGACATGATGTGCAAGATAGCAAGTACCGCGCATCTTTGAAGGACTTTCCGCCATTAGCCACACTATATAAAATTGGCGTTCACGGTACGTTAATAGACCCATCTTGGGTTGTAACTGCAGGCCATGGCATTTTTTGTGTCGAAAAAGGGGATAGGATTAAGGTTGGAGACCAGTTAGTGGAAGTAGATTCTCGTTATACCCATTCTGGCTATTTAAGCGGTGATGAGAATGATATTGCACTCATTAAACTTAAATCACCTGTTACTGGTATTGAACCTGCAAAACTATACCGCAAAACTGATGAAGCAAATCAAAACATATGGTTCATTGGCAGTGGCGCTACAGGAACTGGTTTAACCGGTCAGACTGCCCCAGAAATTAGTGGTAACAAAGGTACATTAAGAAAAGCGGAAAATCGAATCGAAAAAACAAGCGAGAAGGAACTGTTTTTTGTTTTCGATAAAGGTGATAAAGCGCTTCCATTAGAAGGTGTTTCAGGCAATGCCGATAGCGGCGGACCTGCTTATAAAATGATTGACGGTCAATACTATGTTTATGGCGTGAGTTCTCGCGCTGACTCACCAACCTTAAATGTAGGTGAGTATGGAGTTAGCGAGATTTATTCAAAAATTTCATATCACGCTTCATGGATCGACAGCATTGTGGCAGACAACAGTACATTCATTCAAAGCCACACGACTCAATATCATTTCGCTGACGACCAAATAAAAAATAATTTGCCAGCTATATGCAACAAGATCGGTTTTGATAGCTGAAGTTTGCTGAACTTGCGAAATTATAGATGGCTAAGAAATTTACCAACAGGGTCGCATTTAAAACCAATTTGACCAAAAATTATCTATGCCCAAATGGAACTAGCTACTTAAACTTGAGTTGCTGCAAAAAATAAAACAACTGAACATCCGCTTACGAACTGTCGTGAGATAAAAACCGAATGACCGTTGTTGGCACAAAGCGGAAGTAGCCTATATTGGCTTATAAGACATAATACGAGCAATTATTTTAGTCACAATCTTAATTGCGATATCAGGTGGTCTAGAAGTAGTCTATTTAGTCATGAGTCACAAACTTAATTACTAAAGTGACCATGTTAAGTCATTGGAATACCAAAAGTGCCAGTCACAAACTTAATTCCCGACTGACAGCTTTGAGGGTTGTTTATTTCTCTTGTTTGATCATATCGAAGACACTATATGCAATCACTGGCTTAGAGAACCCCTTCACCGGTATTTCTCCCCGGTTAGTACAATTAATACTATGCTTAACCAACTCGTAGGTACTCAAGGAAATTAATATTTCCTCATCGTAGGCAGCCGACTCAAGCCGGCTAGCTAAGTTCACTGAACGACCGAGTAATGTGTAATTAAGATGGTGCTCAGTACCAAAGTTACCCACCTTGCATAATCCAGTATTAATTCCCATTCTAAGCGAGGGAGGTTCTTTGATGCCGTCTGATTGCCATCGTTGTTGCAGTTTTTTCATGGCCTTACGCATTGCAATGGCCATCGATACACAGCTAATAGCATCATGTTGAACGCCGCGGCTTACCGGATCGCCAAAGAAAACCATGATTGAATCCCCCATGATTTTATCGATGGTTCCGCCAAAGCGAACTGCAATTCCAGACATTTCTGTGAGATAAGTATTCAGAAATTTCGTAAGTTCATCACCATTAAGTTGTTCAGCAAGTTCTGTAAAGCCAGCCACATCAGAAAAGAATATCGTAAGCTCCTTCTGTTGGGGTTCTTCCATGATTCTTTTGCCAGAGAGAATTTCGCGCCTTATGCTCGGAGAAAGATATTTAGCAAGATGGAATGATTGATTTAAGAGGCGTGTATTAGTTTGATTTTCTATATCTACTTTTATTTCTAACTTTTTATTTCGGGTATAAAGCATATGGATATAAATAAAACAGTAGATTGATACTAGCACCAAGATAATTCCCTTGGTGAAGTCAGTTAAGGTAATAGAATGGGGCGTCAGATAGCCAAAAAAGCATCCGATTACAAAGAGCAATAAGGAAATTGGTAAATAGCTACGGCTTTGCCCTATCAATGCTAGCCCATATAAAAGACTAATTACTGTAGTAATTGTAAAGTCAAAACTAGTATGGCCAATCAGGGACCCAGCAATAAAACTATCTCCAGCTATTAGCCCTATATTTTTTGCACTATTGAATTTATTTTGATCAGACAAATAAATCGTGATGCTTGCATATAAAAATAATGCACAAAAAGATATTGCAAAGAAATGGCCATAATCAAATAAGGTGGGCTCATTTATAATGGTCAGCAGAGCAATTAGGAAAACCATTAGCCTAAAAGAGTTTGCCTGTAAGGATACACTTTGTGCCTTTTTAATTATACTCATTTGCATAGTCTAGCATCCTAATTTAACTTTCGCCTCATTGATGTTTTAGATTGACTGCCTTCGTTGCTTTTAACCTCTTTGTTGTGTAAAGTTCCCGCGCCTTAGTCAGGCTGAAAGCTAAGGCAATAATCAGGCCGTGCTTCTGGATTTTTCCAGTAACATAAAAACGGCAAGAGTTTACGGTGAGGTGTCCGAGTGGCTGAAAAAATACAGAGTATTTTAGGCGCCCATAGGGCGATCTCGCAGAGACAAGAGGCATGCTTTAGTATGGCTCGCAGCAACGAGCACGTCGTGCTCCTGAATAGTTTCAAGAACAGTAAAACGGCAACAGTATACGGTGAGGTGTCCGAGTGGCTGAAGGAGCACGCCTGGAAAGTGTGTAAGCGTTAATAGCGTTTCGAGGGTTCGAATCCCTCTCTCACCGCCATATCTTTTCTAATAAGTCTCAAAAGCACTTCTCTCAGTGGCAAAGGGGCTATAGTAAGATCGAATATTAGGGCTTCTAGCTATTTCCCATAGCGTCCAATATCTCCAAGAGTA
>Ga0209494_1000019_pt1 | contig 86689 bp, 88 predicted proteins | sample EN1Hudseemescosm_FD_184628 | JGI IMG/M metagenome (GOLD analysis project Ga0209494, IMG submission 184628) | Methane-oxidizing microbial communities from mesocosms in the Hudson Canyon - EN1B Hudson Canyon (SPAdes) (version 2) | ecosystem: Environmental > Aquatic > Marine > Cold seeps | place... | reverse complement strand
AAATGATAGTCACCTATGTCACCATCGATCTCAAAAGCGCCTCGAAGATGATCGTTATCACGTGTTGCCAGTGGTGATGGAAAGGCTGACCCTAATGGACGGCCTAACCACAGTAGCGGCACTTCAAAGGGATTCCCAGCCTGGCCAGGAAGGATAGCACGAGAAGGACTCAGGTAAGCTAGCGCAGGATAGCTGGGTGACTGGGGATTATCTAATACTTCAACCCTTGCCCACATGAATTCGGCGTTGATATCAAAACCATTATCAAGAGTGTGCTCAATGTTTCCGAAGAGATGGGATCGTTTTTCTTTATTAACGATATTAAATCTTGGTCCGTACTTGAAGCCACAACGTTCACCACTAGCCTGGGGTATCAAAATACCACCGTTCTCTATACAGCTTGCATCGGCGACATTCTCTCCCGGAGCATATGTTCCTGCGTATGGTCCAGACTCGACTGTTGATGGTGCGAATAATAGGAATGAATTTCCTAAACCAGAATTGGCATTCTCAATCAATGTTGGTCTTTCTGATCCATTAAGATTTGAACGATCCATATATTGCGCTGCAACAACAACATTTGTACTATCGTTCGACCAACCATGAAGAATACTGAGTTGCGTATCGGTCTGACTGTCAGATGTTGTTGATTGTTGAAAAACACCTACCTCGGTTCCTTCGAAATCACTGCGAGTGATGTAGTTCACAACGCCAGCAATCGCGTCAGAACCATAAACAGAGGCAGCACCCTCTTTCAACACCTCCACACGCTCAACTGCAATAGCGGGAATCATATTGGTATCAACAAAACTTGATCCATCATTCGCCGTAGTGCCAGCTAGAGTGTTTCTTCGACCATTAACCAAAACGAGCGTTGATCCAAGCCCGAGACCCCTTAGGTTTACATTACTTGTTCCCTGTGCAGAACCGGAGGTAAAGGAGTCTGGCACGTTTTCCGCACCGGAGTTGGCGGTAAGATTGCGGGTAATATCAGATATCGACATCGCACCCATTTGATCTATAGTCTCTCGATCTATAACTACAATTGGAGACGCTCCATCTTGTGGGCTAGATTTTATATAGGAGCCTGTAATAACAACCTCTTCAACTCTTGGATCCTGTGCAAAGGTTGCCGTAGTTATAGACATTAGCGGAATACATGCTAATAGTGATAGCTTGTTAATCTTCATGTTTTATTCCTCTGGAATATTTTAATATTTAATTGAAATTTTCGTTTTAGTTCTTATAAAAGTTGTATTAATGTATAGACGCAAACATTTATTTATGTTAAGTGTGGCAATAGATATAGCCTTTAGTCTATATAATTAAGCATAAATTAAATAGCCCGACAGTACAATTCTACTTAGCTATCGGATGAAGGGTAAGCAACAAAAAGAACTAACCTATAACTAAACGATTACAAATCGTAAGTGGTGATGGAATATTACTTTGATGTATGTTACGCACCATGATGATTGGCGCCATTTGATAGGTATTTAGTGTCATCTTTATGGAACGGTTGTCGATTGCTTTTAAGCTAAAAAGGACCCCAGCACTTTTTAAGTAGCATTAAAAAGATCTGTAACCACATGATAATCGGAATCTCAGTATTCCTTAGGCAGTATTTTGTTAGTCGTCGTAGGGATTGTTCCTTGTCATTGAAATTATCTCTTGTGAGTAGAAGGTTAACCTTAGTTATCTGATGGGTAGAGCTAAGGCTTTCTTGTTATGAACGGGTTTTTTCGGTTGGGGTAACAGGTTTTACATATCTCGCAAATACGGCCATCACAACCTCGCGCAGAGCAGAACTCTCTGCCATAGAAGATAATTTGCAGATGCAGTTTGTTCCACCGTTCTTTGGGGAAAATCGCCTTTAAATCCCGCTCTGTCTGAGCAACATTTTTGCCTTTGGTGAGTCCCCAGCGTTGTGCCAGTCTGTGAATATGGGTGTCCACCGGAAAAGCAGGGTATCCAAACCCTTGCGACATAACAACTCCTGCAGTCTTGTGGCCAACTCCCGGGAGGCTCTCTAGACTGGCGAAGTTGTTTGGTACTTGTCCATCAAACTTCTCTACAAGAATTGTTGAAAGTTTTGAAATAGCTGAGGATTTTTGAGGGGCTAGACCACAGGGCCGAATTAGCTTATAGATTTCGTCTACAGGGATATGTTGCATCTCATAGGGGTTGTCAGCGAGTTTGAATAGGCTAGGAGTCACCTGATTTACCCGCTCATCAGTGCATTGAGCACTCAATAAAACTGCCACTAATAGCGTGAAGTTGTCTTTGTGATCAAGAGGAACCGGTGTTTCTGGATAAAGCTCATTCAAGCGGGCCAAGATGTAGTCGGCTCGTTGTTTTTTAAGCATCTCTTTTATCCTTGAAGGATGATATAAAATCCTTGATTCGCAAGGCAGCCTCAATACATTCAGTTGTCTCGGCGACAAGTGCCATTCTGATCCGATTTTGCCCGGGGTTGTAATTCTTACTTGGCCTGGATAGAAACTGGCCAGGTAACAGGGTGATATTTTTTGAGGCATAGAGCTCCCGAGCAAACTCAATATCGTCTATAGGAGTTTTTGCCCATAGATAAAAGCTAGCGTTGGGTTCTGGAAAATCTAGGTAACCATTCAGAATTTGAGTTACTGCAGTAAATTTTTGGCGGTAGAGCTCTCGATTTTCAACTGTATGATCTTCATCGTTCCAGGCTGCGATAGATGCTTTTTGAACAGGCAGGGACATACTTGATCCATGATAAGTCCTGAATTTTAGAAAATCGGCTATTAGAGTTGCATCTCCAGCGACAAACCCTGACCTCAAACCTGGAAGATTAGACCGTTTAGACAAGCTATGGAAAACTACACACCTCGCATAATCATGACGTCCAATATCTCTACACGCTTGAAGCAGTCCAATTGGTGGATTTTGTTCATCCAGGTAGACCTCTGAGTAACACTCATCACTGGCGATAGTAAAGTTATATTTATCAGCCAGATAGATAGCTTGTTTCATTGCCTCTAAACTCATAACTGCACCGGTGGGATTGCCTGGAGAACATAATTGTAATAATTGACATCGTTCCCAAATCTCAGGAGGGACTTTTGTTAAATCGGGAGTAAAGTTTGTCTCAGAATCGCATTTCACATAAAAGGGTTCTGCTCCAGCTAAGAGTGCAGCACCTTCATAAATCTGATAAAAAGGATTCGGCATGACGACAACAGGCAGATCAGCGCAGCCCCCAGTATTAATGGCACTCTGGGTAAATGAGAATAAAGCTTCTCTGGTGCCACATACAGGTAAAACGCTCTTGTCAGGAGTCACGCTATCTGGTGCTAAGTTAAAGCGTTTTATCAGCCAGTTGCAGATAGTAGTTCTAAGTTCCAAGGTGCCTCTGGTTGTGGGGTACTTTTCGATCTCATCGATAGAATTAGCGAGAACATCCTTAACAAATGATGGGGCTGAATGTTTGGGTTCTCCAATCGATAGCGATATATGGTTCAAATCTGAGGGTGGTAAAATATGCTTTTTAAGTGCACTTAAGCGTTCGAAGGGATATGCCTGCAGCTTTTGAAGGTTAGGATTCATTGATTAATGGCGCACTTTTATTTGTTGAAGTTCATTTTTGTCAATATCGTCATGATTACGTTTGTCGAGTTCATTGCAGATTGCCAGTTGAATTTCTTCATTGAGATCAGGATCGGTCAAGGGCTGATGATTGCTGTCAGTCAAGTAAAAGATATCCTCAACTCGTTCACCTAAGGTGGCGATTTTTGCATTATATAAGTTGAGACCAAAGCGCAAAAATATACTTGATATATGAGCAAGTAGTCCCGGCCGGTCAGGCGTAATAACTTCTAGCATTGTGGTATTAGTGTCACTATCGTTGCTTAATGAGGTGATGGTTTTTATTGCAAATTGCTTTAATTGGCGAGATGTTCTTCGCTGGATATCAAGATTAACAGACTCCGGCTTTTTAATCCCTTTCTTCAGCTCTTGAATAACTTTTCTGCATAAGTCTGGTTGATCGCCTATAGGTTGATCGAAATCATTAAGTACGTAAAAAACGTCAAATGCTTGGTCATCGCTGGTGCTCTGAAGTCGCGCATCTTGGATATTTAGTTGCAGTTTATCTAGAGTTCCCGCAATCACTGAAAATATTTTCTGACGGTTTCGTGCGTGCACGAATATTTGAGTGGCGATGGGTACTTCCACGCCAATGTCTCGGATTAATACAACAGGTTCCTGAGGATTTTCATTATCAGCAATTGCGGTTGTGAAGGCGGCGATATCATCTGCACATTCCCTCAAAAATAGCTCGTCACCTACATCTTGCCATATATTTTCAGCGATAGAATTATCAATCCCCTTCGCATTTAAGCGTTCTAGTACTGCATTTTTTGCCGAGTTTACCCAAGTCGTACGGCTAGCTGGCGCGGTCAAACCTTGCTGCAGAACTCGTTTTGTTTCAAAGTATAGATTGTGCATTAATGAGCCTTTCCAGTCTGTCCATAACCGCGGGTTTGTCGCGTTTATGTCTGCAACTGTCAGCAAATAAAGATGCTCCAAATGCATCAGGTCCCCCATGCGGCTGGCGAAGCGATGGATCACTTCAGGGTCTGATGTATCCTCTCTTTGCGATACTGAGGACATCAACAGGTGGTTTTTCACTACCCACTTAATAAGGTCTGTCTCCTCGGGCTTTAAGCCATGTCTCTCAGCAAACGATACAATATCAATAGCCCCGAGTTCAGAGTGGTCGCCACCTCGTCCTTTTGCTATGTCGTGATAGAGAGCGGCTATGGTAACGAGCTCAGGTTTAGCAAGATTTTTGTATAGATGGGACGCTACAGGGAAGGATTTTGCTATTTCTGGTCGCGCAAAACGACGCAAGTTTCTGATTACTTGTAGGGTGTGGACGTCAACAGGGTAAATATGGAATAGGTCATGTTGAGTCTGGCCGACAATACGTCCGAATTCAGGAAGATAAAGTCCAAGAATACCATAACGATTCATGCGTTGAAGTTGAAGGGATAGTTTAAATGGCACTTTTAATAAACGCATAAATAGGTTTATATTTTCTGGATTAGACCTATAGTTTTCATCAATAAGGTTTCTGTGCAGTCTTATCTGCCTTATGGTCGAAGCCCTTATGCCTAAAATGTTGTCATTTTCCCCAAGGATGACAAACAGCTCGAGTAGGGCCGGTGGGTGTTTGACAAAAACATCATCATCTACGGTATCGATATAATTATCACGAATTAAGAATCGATCATTAATCTTTTCTACTTTTTTTGTTTTCCCTTTACGGTAAATAGCTTCATCTAAATATTGGAGCAGTACATCATTTAATTCTCTTATTGACAAAACAACCTGGTAGTACCGTTGCATGAATTTCTCAACGCCAAGCTTATCCTTAGAGTCTGAGTACCCAAGCATTTCAGCTAACTTGCGTTGATAATCGAATAGTAGTCGTTCTTCCCCTCGGCCCGCGATTAAATGCAACCCGTACCTAACGGCCCATAAAAATTCTTCATCGCGACGTAGTGTTAGATACTCTTCTTCAGAAAGAAAACCTTCCTTAACTAAGTGAGAGCGGCGATACACATTGAAGTGTCGCTTAGCTGTCCAGTTAACCAGCTGTATGTCCCGAAGTCCGCCAGGAGCCTCTTTTATATTGGGTTCAAGGTTATATTCAGTGTCGCCGTGTTTGTGATGACGGGCAATCTGTTCATCAATTTTTCCTCGATAAAATAAAGCAGACGCCCATATTTTATCGGGACCTGTTTTTTTATGCATGGACACAAGAAGTTCACGATTACCACAAATTAAACGAGTTTCCATTAGGTTGGTGGCAACGGTAATATCTGTTCTCGCTTCTACAACACACTGGGATATAGATCTAACGCTATGGCCTATCTTGAGTTGAATGTCCCATAAAAAAGCTAAGAAATTTTCAATATTCTTTCGGTACTTCGTTGCATGATCTTTTCGCATCAAAATGAGTAAGTCGATATCTGAGTGAGGGTGTAACTCACCACGCCCATAGCCACCGACTGCAATGAGGCATATTCCGTCATCCCAAGAGTATCGCTCCCAGGCTAGAGACAGTATTGAATCCGCAAAGCGTGCACTTTCATTAACCAGCGTGTGGATATCTTCGCCTTCATAAAATCGATTATTGAAGTGAGCTTTTGCTGCACTAAGGGCGTCTCGAAAGACGGGAATTGGTTCACCATTGGCGAGATCATTTAAAAAACGTTTTTTATCAAAGAATAGGGGTGACCATGCTTCTGAAGGGCTTGATGACACTGGATGAGTCTCCGAGTTAAAGCGATTCTTCCTGCCTTAAAGTAAAAACCTCACACCCATTAGCTGTAACTACCATGGTATGCTCCCATTGCGATGACAGTCGCCCATCTTTAGTTTCGACTGTCCAACCATCATTTTTTAATTTAGTGGTGTATTTTCCGGCATTGAGCATCGGCTCAATCGTAAACGTCATTCCTTCTTTTAACTCTAGGCCCGTCCCTTTGCTTCCATAATGAAGAACTTGTGGTTCCTCGTGAAACTGTGAGCCGATACCATGACCACAATAGTCCCGCACCACTGAGTAATAATTTTTTTCCGCATGGACTTGGATTATGTTGCCGATATCCCCGAGTTGGACCCCGGGCCCTACAATTTCAATTGCCTTGTACATACATTCTTGGCTGACATTGACTAATCGCTGAGCATGGGGTTGAACCGCTCCAACACAATACATTTTACTGGTGTCGCCGAACCAACCATCCTTGATGACAGTGACATCAATATTAATGATGTCACCATTTTTAAGAATCTTCTTTTCAGAGGGAATACCATGGCAGATCACCTGATTCACAGAGGTGCAAATTGACTTTGGAAAACCTTTATAGCCAAGACATGCGGGAATCGCTTTTTGAACGTTAACAATATGGTTATGACAGATTTGATCTAAGGTTTCTGTGCTGACACCGGGCACTACATGCTCTTCTATCAACTCCAGAACCTCCGCAGCTAAACGACCAGCAATTCGCATTTTAGCAATTTCCGAGTTACTTCTTAGCTTTACCGTCATAAAATTTTCCCTAGGATTCTTCGAAAGCTCTATTGTACGCGTGTTGCGGTAAATGGGGGAGTGGTTGACTTAAATTTTATTGCTTATGGTAGAAAAAAAATATTGGCTGTGCCCACCCGCGTCGCAGATCGATTCAACATTGATATATTCCCTACCTTTTTTCTTTAATTGGTAGCACCAATATGGTATAAAGCGCGCCGTTGTGAGAATGATCTCTCAACTTAATTTAATTTAAACGACACACATGTTCCGACACAATGGTCTGGGTGCCTGCACTGAGTGGTTTTTCTTTGCTGGGTTGATCATTGGGGAATATGGAGGCTTAACCCCAAAAGGAAAAATTATGTCTATTGTCAGTATGCGCGATATGTTGCAAGCTGGTGTTCACTTCGGTCACCAAACTCGCTTCTGGAATCCAAAAATGGGCCAGTATATTTTCGGCTCACGAAATAAAGTACACGTTATTAATCTTGAACATACAGTTCCGGCCTTCAACGAAGCACTCGAAGTATTGCGAGTTGAAGCGGCCAAAGGTAATCAAATTCTATTTGTAGGCACCAAGCGAGCAGCTCAGAAAATAATTAAAGAGCAAGCCGAAAGGTGTGGTATGCCTTATGTAAGTCATCGTTGGCTTGGTGGTATGTTAACTAATTACAAAACCATTCGAGCATCTATTCGGCGATTTAGGGATCTTGAGTCCCAAGAAAGCGATGGTACGTTCGAAAAGTTGAATAAAAAAGAAATTCTTACTCGTACTCGCATGAAAGATAAGTTGGAAAATTCTATCGGCGGAATTAAGGATATGAACGGTCTGCCGGACATTCTTTTTGTAATTGATGTAGATCATGAGCGCATTGCGATTAATGAAGCAAACAAACTAGGCATTCCAGTGGTTGGAATTGTTGATTCTAATAGTGATCCCGATGGGGTTGATTATATTATCCCTGGAAACGATGACTCTATTCGAGCCATCAAACTATATGCAGCGTCGATTGCCGACGCAGTTCTTGAAGGCAAGGCCCAGTCGGCAACTATAACAAGCAAAGATGAGTTTGTTGAGGTTGCAGAGGATGTACCTGCCAAGGTGAGTCCAAAGGTTGCGGTCAAAGCGGCGGCTACCGTTGAAGAAGCTCCAGTAGTTGAAGAAGCTCCAGTAGTTGAAGAAGCTCCAGTAGTTGAAGAAGCTCCAGTAGTTGAAGAAGCTCCAGTAGCTGAAGAAGCTTCTGCAGAGACTAAAGAGTCGACCGCCGAGAGTTCTGATAAGTAGTTAATATAGGTGTCAGGCTTAGCTAAAGGGGGTTTCTGCCCCCTTTATTTTAAATGAAATTATGATTTAGAGAGGATTACGATGTCACAAGTAACAGCATCTTTGGTAAAAGAGCTACGAGACCGAACAGGGTTGGGTATGATGGAGTGTAAACGAGCACTCGTAGAAGCCGATGCAGATATTGATAAGGCGATCGAAGATTTACGTAAGTCCAGTGGGATGAAAGCGGCTAAGAAAGCCGGGCGGACGGCCGCAGATGGACTTGTCTCCGTCAAGGTTGAAGGTGGCTATGGAGTTGTCGTTGAGGTTAATAGCGAGACTGACTTTGTTGCCCGAGATGAAGGGTTTCAGGGCTTTGTCGCTGAGGTGGTCAATGCTGGATTTGCATCTAAGACTAAAGATATGGCCGCCCTTATGAAGGGAGATTTAGAGTCAGCTAGACAAGCACTAGTGCAAAAAATAGGTGAAAATATTTCTCCTAGAAGAATTTCTTGTGTTGAAGCAGAAGTTGTCGGCGGATATGTTCACAGCAATAATAGAATCGCTGTTATAGTGGGTCTCAGCGGTGGTGACGAGGAGTTGGCTAAAGATGTAGCGATGCATGTAGCAGCTGTTAATCCAGCTGTTGTAAGTTCTGACCAAATGCCTGCCGATGTTGTCGCTGCAGAGAAAGAGATTTTTGCAGCGCAGGCAAGAGAGAGTGGTAAGCCAGAAGAGATTATTGAAAAAATGATCGTCGGTAGAGTGAATAAGTTTTTGAAAGAGAGCAGTCTAGTGGATCAACCATTTGTTAAAGACCCAGACACGTCTGTTGGCAACTTGGTTAAAGCCGCTGGTGCTGAGATACTATCCTTCGTAAGATTTGAAGTGGGTGAAGGTATTGATGTTGAAGAGGTAGACTTTGCTGCAGAGGTAGCTGCTCAAGTGCAGGGTGCCAGCTAAGATTCAAGTATAGGAGTTGCTATGCCAGTTTCGGGGAAAGTTAAAGAATACAAAAGAATTTTACTGAAACTCAGTGGTGAGGAGTTGATGGGGAGCGAAGGCTTTGGGATAGATCCTAAGGTTCTTGACCGCATGGCTCTTGAAATAGGTCAACTCGTAGGTATCGGTGTTCAAGTAGGATTGGTGATTGGAGGTGGTAACCTGTTCAGGGGTGCCGCCCTCAATGCAGCCGGTATGGATCGAGTTACTGGCGATCATATGGGAATGTTAGCCACAGTAATGAATGCATTGGCTATGCGTGATGCATTGGAGAGATCCAATATTTCGTCACAAGTCATGTCGTCTATCCCTATGAGTGGAGTTGTAGAGCACTATGACAGACGCCGTGCGATGCGCTACCTCAAAGATGGGGATGTAGTTATATTTGCTGCCGGTACAGGCAATCCTTTTTTCACTACGGACTCAGCGGCGTGCTTGCGGGGTATAGAGATTAATGCTGATGTGGTATTGAAAGCCACAAAGGTTGACGGTGTTTACAGCGCCGATCCGATGATTGATTCAAATGCTGAGCTATACTCTAATCTTACTTATGATGAGATTCTTGACAAGAAACTCGGTGTAATGGATTTAACTGCAATTTGTCTCTGTCGTGAACATAAAATGCCGTTGCGTGTTTTTAGAATGTCAAAACAAGGTGCTTTGTTAAATCTGGTGGTTGGCGGCGAAGAAGGCACACTCATCGAAGAACAGTAAGGAATTAATTAATGATTAATGAGTTGAAAAACGATGCTGAAGTGCGGATGTCAAAGTCCTTAGATGCATTGGCAAATGCTTTTAATAAAATACGCACTGGGCGAGCACACTCAAGTTTGTTGAACGGGATCTCAGTCGACTATTATGGCGTTGATACACCACTATCACAGGCGGCTTCAATTGTGGTTGAGGACTCAAGAACACTCTCGGTTACCCCTTGGGAGAGATCATTGATTCCCGAAATTGAAAAAGCAATCATGAAATCAGATTTGGGTTTAAATCCGACTACAGCGGGTACCGTCATTAGGATTCCGCTTCCAGCCCTTACTGAAGAAACTCGAAAAAACTATGGTAAGCAAGCAAAAGCAGAAGCTGAAAGCTCAAGGGTGTCAATTCGGAATATCCGTCGTGATATTCTCTCTGAATTAAAGGACCTGCTTAAGGAGAAAGAGATCAGTGAAGATGAAGAACGGAAAGCCCACGATGACATCCAAAAGATAACTGATCGTTTCGTTGGTTCAGTAGACGAGGCGCTATCGGTTAAAGAAAAGGATTTGATGGAGATTTAATCTCCTCAACTAATGGCAGATTATGCAACAAGATCAGCAAACAGTTGAACGCCCTTTGCCGCATCAGATTTTAATGATGTCTAAGACAAGTTGCCTGGCTTGTAAATTTATATTCCCTGCTACTGGCAAGTTTTCTAGTCCTAGTGTTCGTTTGGTTTTAGCCAATGCTTAAGCTTAGGATCGTTACAGCGGTTCTTATGGCTATAGTGTTTTTAGCCATGTTACTTTCAATGTCCCCAATGGTTTTTTCTATCGCCATTCTTTTTGTGGTTGCGCTTGGAGCATGGGAGTGGGCGGATGTCATTGGAATCTCGGGAACTGGCCCACGGCTTGGGTATTTATTTGTCCTATTATGTACGATCTTTAGTGTTGGGGTCTGGTTAGGTTTTCCTGACGGCGTTGCGTCTGGCCGTGCTCAAAGCATATTGCTGATAGCCGTAACTCTATGGGCAGTAATTTTTCTATGGATTCAAGGTTATCCCTCTAGTGCTATCTTATGGTCGCCTAGGCCTGTTCAAGCAGTAATAGGTATATTGTTGATTACCTTTACGTGGGTAGCGATTGTGTCAATCCTGTATAAAGACCATGGTCAGTGGTTGTTGTTGGTTGGTATTCTGATCGTGGTGCTTGCAGATGTTGGTGGTTTTATAGTTGGTAAAATCGCTGGCCGCCATAAAATGGCACCTATGGTAAGTCCAGGCAAGACATGGGAAGGGTTTGCAGGCGGGTTAGCGTTTCAGTTGGTTTTGATAGGCTGTTTGATGCAATTCTGGCCGGAACCTCTCTCCATACTGACTTTATTAGTTCTTGTTTTCCCCGTGGCCTTGTTCTCCGTGATTGGTGATTTGTTTGAAAGTATGATTAAACGTTGCAGTGGAGTAAAAGATAGTGGTGCGATACTTCCTGGACACGGCGGTATGCTGGATCGTATTGATGGAATAATGGCGGCCCTACCCATGTATGCTCTGTTATTAAACTCAAATTATAGTTTTTGAATATGAATCAGATAACTGTACTTGGGGCAACAGGATCAATCGGAGTTAGTACTCTTGATGTAATAGAGCAACACTCTCATGAATACAACATATTTGCACTTACGGGAAATAAAAAGATTCCTTTACTTGCCGAGCAATGTGCAAAATTTAATCCTAAGTATGCTGTCGTAGTGGACGCTGAGGCTGCGGCAGACTTAGTCAGTCTCTTGACTCAAAATCATGTGTCGACTCAAGTTTTAGTCGGTACTGACGCGCTTGCATCAGTTAGTAGTCATGAAGACGTCGATATAGTGATGGCTGCAATTGTTGGGTCAGCCGGTTTGATACCTACGTTGGCGGCTGCTAGTGCAGGGAAAAAAGTACTTCTTGCAAATAAAGAGTCTCTCGTCATGGCTGGTAATCTATTGATGCAAGCAGCCGATAAGTCTGGAGCTACTTTGCTACCTATTGATAGCGAGCACAATGCAATTTTTCAATGCCTACCTAGAGATATTAAGAGCTTATCAAAAGGGGGAGTTAGCAAGCTTCTTCTTTCCGCGTCTGGAGGTCCATTTCGTGGCTGGTCTCTTGGGGACATGGGTGAAGTTACTCAAGAACAAGCCTGTGCACACCCAAATTGGAGCATGGGGCAAAAGATATCGGTAGACTCTGCAACACTGATGAATAAGGGACTTGAACTTATTGAGGCCTGTTGGTTATTTGACGTGACCTGTGATCAGGTCGATATAGTGGTGCATCCCCAAAGTATTATTCATTCGTTGGTCCAGTACGTGGATGGCTCAGTTCTTGCTCAGATGGGTAACCCAGATATGCGAACTCCTATTGCTCATGCATTGGCTTGGCCTAAAAGAATTACCTCTGGCGTCAGCGATTTGAATCTCGCTGAGATTGCTAGGCTAGATTTTGAAGAACCCGATTTAGTGAATTTCCCCAGTCTTGGTCTGGCTTACGAGGCAGCTAGAGTGGGTTTAGATGCGCCGGTGGTATTGAATGCGTCAAACGAGATAGCAGTTCAAGCTTTTCTTGATGGCCGAATAGGTTTTACTCAAATAGCTGAAGTTGTAGCTGATACAATGGCTCATGCTATATTTAAGGAACCAGACTCACTTAGTGGAGTCCAAGAGTCGGACAAAGAAGCTCGCGCAAGAAGCGCCGAGATTATTTTGAGGGTACAACGTTAAATGTTAGATCTTGCTGTAACGGTATTTTATTTCTTCATCAGTCTTGGAGTCTTGGTGACAATACATGAGTTTGGTCATTTTTGGGTGGCTAGACGTTGTGGTGTTCGTGTAGAGCAGTTTTCAATTGGTTTTGGTGCTCCGCTAGTAACTTGGACTGATAAACTTGGGACAGAGTTCAGATTAGCGGTTCTACCTCTTGGTGGTTTCGTAAAAATGCTAGATGAGCGAACTGATTCAGTCTCTGAAAAGGATAAAGCATTTGCCTTTACTAGCAAGACGCCATGGCAACGGATGGCGATCATTCTAGCGGGACCTGTAGCTAACTTTTTACTCGCTGTCGTTATATTTTGGTTCATATTTTTAGGTGGGGAACGTGGCCTGGCACCCGTGGTTGGTTCAGTAAAGGTAGACTCTATAGCGGAGCAGGCTGGATTTGAGAGTGGTATGGAGATAGTCGAAATTTCCGGAGTACAGACCAACTCTTGGGGTAGTGTTTCACGAGAACTTTTTAATTATATTGGCCGATCTGAGGACATCCCCTTTGTTGTTACATACCCTGATTCGACGATTCGATATGAAATTCCGGTCAGAGTCAATGCGTGGCTTGAGGACGAGCAAGACCCCAGGGCTTTAAATGCTTTAGGGCTATCGCCAGCTATAGAACTAGAGTTTATCTCCATTTATGGCGTTGAAAAAGAAAGCGCTGCTGAGGAAGCGGGGCTTCGTACAGATGATAAGTTGATTACTTTTAATGGAGAATTAATTAACTCTCTTGAAAAGTTTGTGGACGATGTGTCACGTAGTGCAGGCCAATCGCTAACATTAGGTGTGGAAAGATCAGTTGATGGCGGGAGTCCTGAGCAGCTCATGATATCCGTAACTCCTAAAGCTGACTTGAGGGATGGAGAGGAAGTAGGACTCCTCGGTGTTCAACTGTCCTCGAACAATAAGTATCCCGAAGCTCTTGTTAGGCAGATCAAATATGGTTTCCTTTCAGCAATACCTAGGGCAATGCAAGAAACTGTTAGCACTTCTGTTTTTGTCGTTAAGTCGATTGGAAAGCTAGTAGTGGGAGATTTGAGTTCTAAAAATCTCAGTGGTCCCATTACTATAGCTAAAGTTGCAGGAGATTCAGCTAGAGCGGGAGCATATAATTTTGTTCGTTTCGTTGCTATTCTGAGTATAATGCTCGGCGTGATGAACCTGTTGCCATTGCCAGTGTTAGATGGCGGGCACATTTTGTTCATCCTTATAGAGTTAGCTAAAGGTTCGCCAGTATCTGAAAGAATTCAGCTCGTTGGCTACAAAGCAGGTTTTGCTATGCTAATTGGGCTGTTTGTTTTTGCCACATTTAATGATCTCATGCGTTCATTCTGAGATATTGTATTTCGACTAATTACTAGGTTTAAACATTTTAATGAAGCGACTGCTAACCGTTTTACTCACTCTTTTTATTGCTAATTCAAGCCTTGTTTATGGGGATGAATTCCAAGTCTTAGATATTCGAATTGAGGGTCTACAGAGGGTCTCAGCAGGAACTGTGTTTGCTTCTCTTCCATTAAATGTCGGGGATTTTGCCGACGATGAGTCTATACGCCAAGCAACACGATCATTATTTCGCACGGGATACTTCGCCGATGTCATTATGGCCAGAGAAAACGGAATACTGGTGATTGGGCTAATTGAGCGCCCGGCAGTCACTGAGATCAATATTGAAGGTAACAAAGCTATTGAAACGGATCAATTGATGGATGCGCTAAGAGACAATGGTCTAGCTGAGGGGCAGATTTTCCGTCAAGTTATTTTAGAGGGTATGAGTCAAGAACTGCAGAGGCAATACGTTTCTCAGGGACGCTACGGTGCATTGGTGCAGACTGAGGTTAAGGAATTACCTAGAAACAGAGTGTCAGTGAATATTGATATAGACGAAGGTGATGTTGCAAAAATTAGGCATATTAATATTGTCGGAAACAATGATTTTGGTGAGCAAGATTTACTGGACCAATTTGAGCAAAACGAGACAGGCTGGCTGTCATGGATAAGTGGTGATGACAAATACTCCAGGGAGAAATTATCTGGAGATCTGGAAACCCTTGAGAGTTGGTATTTAGATCGAGGTTATTTAAAGTTCGAAGTTTTAAGTACTCAGGTGTCCATTAGTCCCGATAAAGAATCAGTGTTCATTACTATCAATATTGATGAGGGCGATGTTTATACCATCAGCAGTATCGAGTTGGCTGGAGATTTGATAATAACTGAAGCTGAAGCGAGAGCACTAGTTCTGTTGCGTGAAGGGGTTATCTTTTCGCAAGTCTTGATGACGACGTCCAGTGAATATATTACAAAGCGTTTAGGAAATGAAGGTTATACGTTTGCTGAAGTTGAAGGCTTTCCTGATATTGACGAAGAGGCCAAGACGGCGAGTGTAACCTTTGTGGTTAAACCCGACATGAGAGCATATGTCAGAAGAATAGAATTCCGTGGAAATACCAAAACAGCAGATTCTGTTTTGCGTCGTGAACTTAGACAAATGGAAGGGGGCTCTGCGAATAATGCGCTTATTGAATTGTCTAAAGTTCGTCTTGAAAGGGTTGGGTTCTTCAAAGAGGTTACAGTTGAGAATGTTCCTGTTGCAGGCACCAGCGATCAAATCGACGTGATATACACCGTTGAAGAGCAGCCATCTGGGTCTGTAGGGGCCAATTTAGGCTATTCTCAGGGCTTTGGTCTGATGCTTGGCGCCAATCTGACTGAAAATAACTTCCTAGGGACAGGAAAGCAGGTCGGTGTCGGTGTTAACAAGAGCACCTATCAAAGTTCCATTAATTTTAGCTATACCGAACCTTATTTCACTGCTGACGGTGTGAGTGCTGGATATAGTATTTTTGCACGGGAAACGGATTATAGTAAGCTTCGACTACAGCCTTTCTCTCAAGATACTATGGGGGCAAGTGTTAACTGGAGCTATCCAATTTCAGAGATCCAGCGAATAGGATTTGGCTTAGGGTATGAATACTTAGAGCTAAACCCAGGGGATTATTCAACCTCAGCTGTAATCGATCGTTTTATTAACGATAATGGAAATTGGTTCAAGTCAGTCAACTTCAATGTTAATTGGGTTAAGTCCACTCTCAATAGAGGGATTTTTGCTACTCGTGGTACCTCACAGCGTTTGGGTTTTGATTTAGCACTTCCTGGTTCAGGATTAGAGTATTATAAATTGACCTATAAAGCATCTCACTTAAGGGGTTTGACGCGTCAATTGACACTCAGGCTCAAAGCGGATTTGGGTTATGGGGAAAGTTATGGTGATACTAGCCAAATGCCGTTCTTTAAGAACTTTTACAGTGGCGGGCTAGGCTCTGTAAGAGGCTTTAAAAAGTACTCTTTAGGACCGCGGAATATCTCTCAAGCAGGCTTCTCATATAGTAATTATGCTCGGCCTATTGGAGGTAACGTTCAGGTAACCCTTGGGGCTGAAGTGATATTCCCTCTACCATTTGTAAAAGATCAGCGCTCAGTGCAATCTTCACTGTTTTTTGATGCTGGTAATATTTTTAATACCAAATGTGACGATCTTCAGGTAAATTGTTTCAGTCCAGATGACGGAGAGCTTCGTTATTCAGTTGGCGTAGGGGCAACATGGTTAAGTGGCTTTGGACCAATTACATTTAGCGTGGCGAAACCGTTAAATTCAGATGAGTATGATGAAACAGAAGTTTTTCAGTTCTCATTAGGTAATCAATTTTAATTTAAAATGTGTGGAGATGTATTGTGAGGAATTTGAAAACATTAGTTTTAATAAGTTTGATGAGTATCTTGTCTGTTGCGGTGTATGCGGAAGATAAAATTGCAGTCATCGATATTCAACGGGCTCTATTCGCATCCGATTATGCTCAGAACCGGGTTAAAGAATCATTAGAGACTGCAGACTTTGTAGCGTTAAAGGCGAAAGCAGAGGGTTCTGCAGCAGATTTAAAAGCTATGTCTGAAGAAGCTGAAGCTAAAAGATTGACTTGGTCCGCAGAGCAAGTAGCGGCTCACCAGAAAAAAATGTCCTACGCGAAGGCTGATTATGACTTAGCTGTGCAGAAGATTCAGGGCGAGCAAAAGCAACTCGAGCAGCAGATTCCACAGGAATTAGCTCCTCAGTTCCAAGAAGCCTTATCACAAGTTGTGAAAGAAGAGGGTATTACCATATTACTGAGAGCAGAGTCAGTGATCGTTGCAGGACCTGAAAACAATTTGACTGCGAAAGTTGTTGATCGCCTCAATCAAATAACTAAATAAAGTTTAAATGGCCCTTTATGAGTCGTGATTATTCCCTTGGTGAAATCGCTGCGTATCTCGGAGGTGAGTTACGTGGTGATGCTGAAACAAGAATAATTGGTCTAAACACTCTTCAAAGTGCAGGGGAAGGGCAGCTGAGCTTCTTGGCTAATCCAAAATATGTCAAATATCTCTCGGGTAGCCTAGCTGAAGCAGTCCTTCTAACAGCTGACACCGCGAAAACCTTTAAGGGCTGCTGCATTGTTGTTCGCGACCCTTATCTTGCTTATGCTCAAATTTCTGCATGGTTTGATGCTTCACAAAAAAAATCATTTGGTATTCATGCGACAGCTTCTATTCATGCTGCAGCAACAGTAGCGGATGATGTCTATATCGGTCCAAATGTGGTCGTTGAAGCCGATGCGAATATTGATTCTGGTTGTCATCTTGAAGCTAATAGTTTTGTTGGGGCAGGATCAAGTATAGGTGCCAATAGTTTTGTTGGAGCAAATGTTAGTATCTACCATGATGTAGAAATTGGCTCAGGTGCAATAATACATAGTGGAGCGGTCGTCGGAGCGGACGGTTTTGGCATAGCTCCTAAGCCAGATGGCGGATGGCAGAAAATCCACCAGATCGGCGGAGTAACCATAGGTGATAATGTGGAGATCGGTGCCTGCACTACCATTGATCGGGGTGCATTACAGGATACGCGTGTTGGGAATGGGGTGAAACTGGATAACCATGTTCAAATTGCTCATAACGCTGTGGTGGGCGATAACACGGCTATGGCTGCATACTCCGGACTTGCAGGTAGTGCAGAGGTGGGAAGTAACTGTATTTTGGCCGGCGATGTCTGCGTAGTAGGCCATATTAAAGTTTGTGATAATGTTCAGATAACGGCTCGAACTCTAGTAACCAAGTCTATTACAGAGCCTGGGTCATATTCATCAGGCGCGACTCCCTTGATGCCTACCGCTGAGTGGCGTAGAAATTCTGTGAGAATTGGTCAGTTAGATAAGATAGCACGAACCGTTAATAAGCTTAACAAAGAGTAATTTGTCGTTACCTGTGAGAATCGACTGCAACTGGATGTTGTTTTAGATAGTCAAAAATATGTTTAGGAATTTTTATGAATGTAAATGAAATAATGGCGTTGCTTCCCCATCGCTATCCACTACTTCTCGTTGATAGAGTCCTCGAGTTAGTGCCTAATGAGAGAATATTAGCTTATAAGAATATCAGTGTTAACGAAGAGGTGTTTAATGGCCATTTTCCTGGCGCCCCAATTTTTCCTGGAGTACTGACCATCGAGGCTCTAGCTCAGGCCTCAGGGATACTTGGTTTTGCTTCTACTAATACCACCGCGGATGATGGTAAGTTATACCTTTTTGCTGGGGTTGATAAAGTGCGTTTCAAGCGAACAGTCGTGCCTGGCGATCAGCTTATGCTGTCATCGGAGGTCGAAGCAGTAAAGCGCAATATATGGCGCTTTAGAACCAAGGCAACAGTGGATGATGAGATAGCCTGTCAAGCCACTCTTTTGTGCGCCTACAGAGACCGAGAAAACTTTCAGTGATTCATGAAACTGCTATTGTTGCCTCGTCGGCTACCATTGGCAAAAATGTCAGTATTGGCCCTTGGACCATTATCGGTGAACACGTTGAAATTGGGGATGACTGCGATATAGCCTCTCATGTGGTTATTAAAGGGCCCACTGTTTTGGGAGCATCAAACAAAATCTACCAATTTTCCACAGTCGGTGATGATACCCCGGACCTTAAGTACAAAGGCGAGCGTACTCGACTGGTGATTGGGAACAACAATACAATAAGAGAAGGCGTTACGATTCATCGCGGTACTGTGCAGGATGAAGGATTGACTAGTATTGGCAGTGATAATCTTTTCATGGCCTATGCTCATATCGGTCATGATTGTGTCGTTGGAGATCATATTGTCATGACCAATAACGCGGCAATATCAGGACATGTTCATGTCGGTGACTGGGCAATTCTTTCAGGCTTTGCAGCAGTCCATCAGTACGTGCATCTTGGAGCTCATTGTTTCGTTGGCCCCGCAGCCTTTATCTATCATGATGTTCCAGCATATGTCACTGTCGCAGGTAATCCGGCTGAACCTCGCACCATTAATAGAGAAGGTCTTAAGCGTCGAGGCTTCTCTACTGAGCAAATTTCTCTTGCTAACAAGGCCTATAAAATTCTATATCGCAGGGGGCTACAGTTGTCGGAGGCTCTGAATTTGATTTCTGATCTTGGCGATGACCCAATCATTACAATGTTTATAGATTCCTTAAACAGCTCAACTCGTGGCGTTATTCGCTAGTTTATGAAAGAAGAAGCCCCAATAATCGCAATTGTCGCAGGTGAAGCGTCAGGTGACTTACTGGGTGCAGATTTAATTCGGGGACTAAGAAATTATTTTCCCGATGCTATCTACGAAGGAATTGGAGGCCCTAAAATGCAAGCAGAGGGCTTTAATTCTTTTCACGAAATGGAGCGCTTGTCAGTGATGGGATTTGTGGAGCCTCTGAAGCGACTTCCGGAATTGTTGAAGATCCGAAAGGACATAATCCGCCGGTACACCCAATTGCAACCAGTGGTATTTATCGGAATAGATTCTCCAGACTTTAATAGTCATATCGAACGTAGCCTACATAGTGTAGGTATAAAAACAGTTCACTATGTCAGCCCGTCGGTATGGGCATGGCGCCAGGGACGTATCAAAGGTATCAAGAAGTCAGTGGATTTAATGCTGACCCTATTGCCCTTTGAAGCTGAGTTTTACCGTGAGCATTCCGTACCGGTACGTTTTGTCGGGCACCCCTTGGCGGGACAAATTCCTATGAAACCGGATGCCATTAAGGCCAAAGAATTATTGGGCCTGAATTTGAGTAAGCCAGTACTTTGCTTGATGCCAGGAAGTAGAGGAGGAGAGGTTGAGTTGATGGCTGATCTGTTCTTGGAGGTTGGCGAGCAAGTGTCTTCTCTATTTGAAGATTTACAGTTAGTCATTCCTGCTGCTAATGAAGCCAGATATCGTCAGCTTCAAACCATCTTGTCTAATAGAGATCAAAGCAACGTGAAACTGGTTTTGCAGCAATCGCATTTAGCCATGGAGGCTTCAGATGCTATTCTTTTAGCGTCGGGAACAACTGCCCTAGAGGCCATGTTGTTCAAGAAACCTATGGTTGTGAGCTATCGGCTTAGTCGATTGACCTACGCGTTAGTTCGACGATTTATAAAGACCCCCTATGTTTCCATCCCTAATCTTCTAGCGGATGAAATGGTCGTCCCTGAATTGATCCAAGACAATGCCTCTGTAACTAATCTCACTAATGCGGTAGCTAGCGCTTTGAGCCACGATAAAAGGGAGCTGCTAGTTGAGCATTTCGAAGGGCTGCATAAAGTTCTAGCGCTCGAATCCGGGAATATCGCATCCAAAGCGATTGCTGAGCTAGTTGTTTAATGAAAAGTTGGAAGCCGCCAGATGGGGTAAATCGCTTGGCGGGAGTCGACGAGGTGGGGCGTGGTCCTTTGGCCGGGGATGTTGTAACCGCAGCAGTAATCTTGCCTCTAGATCACGAAATTGTTGGTTTGGCAGACTCTAAAAGTCTCACTGCAAGACAACGAGAAAATTTGTACGAGGATATTATTGGTCAGGCAAATAGTTGGTGTATAGGTCGTGCCTCGGTCGAAGAGATCGATCGGTTTAATATTCTACAGGCAACTTTGATGGCCATGCGGCGTGCCGTTATCGGCTTATCTTTGCAACCTGACTTTGTAGCCGTGGATGGAAATCGCTTACCCCAGTGGGAGTATAACGGCGAAGCCGTGGTAAAAGGTGATGGTCGAGTTGAGGTGATTAGTGCTGCTTCGATCTTGGCAAAAGTAGTCCGTGACAGAGAGATGCAAAATCTTGACGTAAAGTATCCAGGTTATGGTTTCGCTGCTAATAAAGGGTATGGAACGCCACAACATCTTGAGGCACTAGAGAGATTAGGGCCAACGTCTATTCATCGAAGGTCATTCGCTCCGGTTAGTTACGGTGTAAAAGATGAGCAGAGTGACCTTTTTTAAAAATGTTGATGGGGTTTTACTAGCCCACGTCTTCACTAAATAGTATCAAAAAATATCCCTTTTACTATCATGGCAAAAAACCTCACTAAAGACTTGAGTTAAACGCTGACAACCTTTACATTCGATTAATAATAATAATTTTGTTTTGGGGGAATGTTTTTTGAAATATGCAGAAATTACCGGCTGGGGTAGTTATGTCCCACCGCTTCTTATGACTAATGATGATATGAGTAAAATAGTTGATACTAGTGATGAGTGGATATACTCGCGCTCAGGTATCAAGCAGCGTCACTATACTCATGTTTCAACAGGGAAAATGGCTTGGTTGGCCTGCGAGCGAGCTTTGGCTTCTGCAGGTGTTTCTGCCGAAGAGATTGATTTAATTATTCTGGGCTCTACCACTCCTGAGGAGATTTGCCCAAATACGGCTAGTTACATTAAGAATGAACTTGGTGCAACTAAAGCTTCAGCTTTCGATCTAAATTCTGCCTGCACTAGTTGGTTTTATGGGGTTAATGTTGCTTCTGATATGATAAAGGCGGGGTCAATTAAAAAGGCCCTTATTGTTGGTTCTGAAAGAATATCTCTGGCGATGGACTGGCAGAAAAGGGAGTCTTGTTTTTTGTTTGGAGACGGAGCCGGGGCAGTATTGCTTGAGGAGTCACAGACACCTGCTGGATTATTGTCTGGGCACATGAGTTGTGTCCCCGATAGCCGTGAATGCCTTCATTTACCAAGTTGGGGGATGTCCCCACTCCACTTTACCGATGATCTTTTCATTTCATTAAATTTTGAGGGACAAGAAATTTTTAAAAGTGCAGTGAAAGGAATGAGTGATTCCATCGCGCAAGTGTTGGAAAAAGAGGGATTGACCCCAAACGACATTGATTTATTTATACCTCATCAAGCAAATTTTAGAATTATTCAGTCTCTCGCTAAACGTCTCGACTTCCCTATGGAAAAGGTCGTTGTGCGCATTGATGAATATGCAAATACATCCGCAGCGTCGATTCCATTGGCTATGTGTGATGCATTGCAAGATGGCGCGATAAAACCAGGAATGACAATCTTGACGGCCACTTTTGGGGCAGGGCTCACCTGTGGTGCAGGTGTCATAAAATGGGGAGAGAGAGTGGAGCCCGTTGGAACATCGGATAAAAATATTCCAGAATTTGAGGGCACTGTTTTTGATCTAATGGCTGACAGTTTTGTTCACTATGGCGTTGATGCCGAGCACCTCCTAACTAAAGCATAAAAATGTCTGCACAATTTGTTCATTTAAGACTCCATTCGGAGTATTCGCTAGTCGATGGACTAGTACGATTGAAACCTTTGGCGGCTAAGGCAGCTGAGTTGCGAATGCCTGCAATAGCGCTAACTGACTTTAATAATTTCTTTGGATTAGTAAAGTTCTACAAAGCTGTCCAAGGGGCTGGCGTGAAGCCAATACTGGGTTCTGATGTTTTAGTTGCAGATGAGACTGGTGAAGGCTCTCCTTCCCAATTAGTGTTACTTATTAGTAACAACATAGGTTACAAGAACCTCACTACGCTCATTTCTAGAGGCTATCAAGAGGGTCAGCGGCAGGGTATCCCCACTATTAGGCTCTCTTGGCTAGAAGAGCTTAATGAGGGCTTGATAGCGCTATCTGGCGGGAGGCTAGGGGAGATTGGTATATCCTTAATATCAGGCCGCAGAGGCGACGCGGAAGCATCATTGCAGCGATTGATGGCTATTTTTCCTGATAGATTCTATCTCGAATTACAGCGTACTGGACGCCCTGATGAAGAAGACTATCTTCATGCGGCAGTCGATTTGGCGGATGGTTTTAGCTGTCCCTTGGTTGCAACCAACGATGTAAGATTTATCGCCGCTGAGGAATATGAGGCTCACGAGGCAAGGGTTTGCATCTACGAGGGGAGAACTCTAGATGATCCTAGGCGTGAGCGTCGTTATTCTGAGAACCAGTATGTCCGTAGTGCTGAGGAGATGACTGAGCTCTTTTCCGATATCCCTGAGGCCTTGGAGAACACTCTGGAAATTGCAAAGCGGTGTAATCTTGATTTGCGACTTGGGGAGTATTTTCTGCCGGATTATCCAATTCCAGATGGAATGACAATGAGTGAGTTTTTCATTGAAGAGTCTAGGTCCGGATTGTCAGAGCGTTTGACCAGCTTGTTTGATCCGTCAGCACCAGACTTTGATGTAAGGCAAAAAGTTTACCAAGATCGTTTGAATTTTGAATTAGAGATTATCATCGAGATGGGATTTCCCGGGTACTTTCTGATTGTTATGGACTTTATACGTTGGGCTAAAAATAATGATATTCCTGTTGGCCCGGGTCGCGGATCTGGAGCAGGGTCACTCGTGGCTTATGCTTTAAAAATAACTGACCTAGACCCTATTGAATATGATCTGCTATTCGAGCGGTTCCTCAACCCTGAACGTGTGTCTATGCCAGATTTTGATATTGATTTCTGTATGGAGGGTAGAGACCGGGTTATCGCATATGTGGCAGAACAATATGGACGAGATGCAGTTTCACAGATTGTCACTTTTGGAACCATGGCGGCTAAGGCTGTTGTTAGAGATGTGGCACGGGTTCAGGGTAAGTCCTATGGTTTGGCTGACAAATTATCCAAGTTAATACCATTTGAAGTAGGTATGACTCTTGATAAAGCAGTTGATCAAGAAGAGGACCTAAGTAAATTTCTCAAAGCAGATGAGGAGGCCTCTGAGATATGGTCTATGGCTCTTCAGCTAGAAGGGGTCTCGAGAAACTGCGGCAAGCACGCGGGTGGGGTAGTCATAGCGCCAACACAAATAACCGATTTTGCGCCCATTTATTGTGATGAGAGCGGTGCTGGTGTCGTCACTCAGTTTGATAAGAATGACGTTGAAGATGCCGGTTTGGTTAAGTTCGATTTTCTAGGTTTGAGGACATTAACAATTATTGATTGGGCTATGAAGATGATCAATAAAACCCGTGAAGATAATGGCGAGGACTTGTTGTTACTTGAGAAAATCCCACTTGATGATGCAGATACCTATGGGCTAATGCAACGGGCTGAAACTACAGCGGTATTTCAATTAGAGTCTCGCGGGATGAAGGAATTAATCCGTAAGTTAGGTCCTGATCGCTTTGAGGACATTGTTGCGCTGGTAGCCTTATTCCGGCCCGGCCCGCTTCAGTCGGGAATGGTAGATGACTTTATTAATCGGAAAAAAGGGCGGGCAGAAGTTAGTTATCCTCATCCACAATACCAACACGAGTGCCTTAAAGCATCTCTGGAGCCCACTTACGGGGTTATCCTATATCAAGAACAAGTAATGCAGATCGCGCAGGAGATGGGTGGGTACACGCTGGGGGGAGCCGATTTGCTCCGCCGCGCTATGGGTAAAAAGAATGCCGCTGAAATGGCGAAACAGCGGGATTTGTTTGTTCAGGGAGCTGTAGGGAAAGGGTTTGCAGAAAACCTCGCCTCTAATATTTTTGACTTGATGGAAAAGTTTGCTGGATATGGCTTTAATAAATCCCACTCCGCTGCATATGCTTTGGTCGCCTATCAGACAGGTTGGCTTAAAACTCATTATCCAGCAGAGTTTATGGCTGCAACCATATCCTCAGATATGGACAAAACAGATAAAGTAGTGACGTTTATTGATGAGTGTAGAGCAATGGATTTGGATTTATTGCCACCCGATGTTAACAAAGGGCAATTTCAGTTTAGCGTTGATGAAAGAGGTGGGGTGATCTACGGTTTAGGGGCTATTAAAGGATTAGGGGAAGGTCCAGTAGGAGCAATCATTGAATCTCGTTTAAACGGCGGTAAATTTAAGGACTTATTCGATTTCTGTGCTCGGGTCGATAGTCGTAAGGTGAACAAACGTGCTCTTGAAGCGATGATTCGTAGCGGAGCCTTTGATGAAATTGGTCCTGATGGTGAGATTGGTTACAAGCGTTCAGTTATGTTGGCGTGCATGGATGAGGCGGTGAAGCTTGCTGAACAACATGTGCGAAATAAAGTTAGCGGAATGGGCGATTTATTTGGAGAGTCCGTCGTTGAGAGCGCCTCAGAGATCAATTACAACGCATATGCAGCAATTCGTACTCTTACTGATAAGGAACGCTTAAATGGAGAAAAAGAGACTCTAGGGCTTTATTTGACGGGTCATCCCATCGATGAGTATGAGAGCGAATTAAAGGAAATGGTGCCTAGTAGAATCGTTGACCTTCGCCCAGGCAAGGATGGGGCTATAGTGTCTGGGATGGTTGTCGGTATGCGTGTTATGAAGAACAAACGAGGTGATAGTTTTGCCTTCTTAACGCTAGATGATAAAAGTGGGCGAATAGAGTTATCGGTTTGGGCCGATAAATATAATGCTTATCGGGAAATTTTGTCAAAGGACGCCCTTTTAGTCGTTAAGGGTGCTATCTCTGAAGATAGCTTTACAGGTGGGTTAAAAATGGTCGCTGATTCAATACAATCGATCTATGAGGCTAGATGTAGCAAGTTACGATGTCTTGAGCTTACAATACCCGCCGACAGCGTTGATTGGGCAGAGAAAGTCCACTCTACTTTAAGTGGATACAGGGATGGTAATTGCAAGATTTCAGTCGATTATCATCAGGACCACGCTCGTGGAACTCTTTATTTAGGCAATGATTGGAAAATCCAACCACAGGATGAGTTAATTGCTAGGCTCCGAGAACAATTTGGTCAAAATAGTGTGATCATGCGCTATGATTAAACCAATGCTAGCCAAAGATTTTAGAGATGTTAAACTGCCCACTTTTATCTCCTTGGCGATCTAAACAGAGAATTTAATTAAGATGAACCTAGATTATTTGTCCTTTGAACAGCCAATTGCTGAACTTGAAGCAAAGATTGAAGAACTCCAGTTAGTTGGTAATGATAACGAGCTCAATATTTCTGAAGAAGTCACCAAACTTCGCGTCAAATCTCGGAAGTTGACTGAAAATATATACGCCAAGCTAACACCATGGCAGGTTGTTCAGGTAGCTAGACATCCCCACCGACCCTATTCCCTCGATTATATCCAGCGTATTTTTACCGACTGGGAAGAGATGCATGGTGACCGCCACTTTGGTGATGACAATGCAATTGTCGGTGGTATCGCTAGACTAGCTGACAAGCCTGTTATGGTTATTGGGCAAGAAAAGGGTAGGGGTGTTACTGAAAAAGTGATGCGGAACTTCGGTATGCCTAAGGCAGAGGGGTATCGCAAGGCGTTGCGTCTAATGGAAACCGCCGAGCGCTTCAAACTACCTATTCTGACATTAATCGACACTCCGGGGGCCTATCCCGGTATTGATTCTGAAGAGCGTAATATCTCTGAATCAATTGCTCGTAATTTAGCAGTTATGTCACGGCTGAGAACGCCAATTATCTGTACGGTGATCGGTGAAGGAAGCTCCGGTGGTGCTTTGGGTATTGGTGTTGGAGACAGGGTAAATATGTTGCAGTACAGTACTTACACGGTGATATCACCGGAAGGCTGTGCCAATATCTTATGGAAGAGTAGCGAAAAAGCATCTGCGGCGGCCGAAGCTATGGGCGTTACCTCAGAGAACTTAGAAAAGCTTAATATTGTTGATAAAACTATTCCTGAGCCTATGGGCGGTGCTCATCGTGATATTGAAGCCATGAGCTTCAATTTGCGAGATCATCTAATCACTCAACTGGATGAACTCCAAGCAGTCACAGTGGATGAATTACTGTCTAAGCGGTATGAACGACTAATGAACTACGGCAATCCAAACTGATTCTTTTGAACGCTAACCATCGTCGAGCATGGAAATTGCAGCCATTGCGTCGGGATCTTGACTCTTGATTTTGTTGGCGATGTTGTGCTGGAAGAAATAACGAAAAGAGTCGCAGCTTTCTGCAGGGTATAGACAGCTATCACCAGGAAGTACGGGAGTACTTTCGATCTTATCTTCATTAATGATCATCGCATTTATTTCGCCATTGCTTAAAAGCTGCCAGCTAACAACTTCTTTCAATGTAATGCTATGAAAGCTATCCTCCGATAGAACTGCATGGGTGCCGATGCTATCAGGAATCTCTTGGATGATTTCTTCATCAGAGTCACATTGATAATCATAATAATCTGCAGCAGTCTCGAGTTCGACGACCTTGTGAAGTGGAGCGTTAAAAAAAAGCTGGTCTACTCCTTGGTCATAATAACCCTGCCACTGCCCATTCAATGGATCATTGATTTCATCGCACGCCACAAGTTTATCCAGCCATGGAACTAGGCCGACTACTTCGCCACTAACTTTTAGCCCCCACGCCAAAACCTTTACAGAGAATAATTTATCTGGATTTTCTGAATTACTATAAAGAATTTCGAGGCCGTCAAGTTCGGCTGCGAGGCGGATTATACGATTGTTAGAGAGATCAGAGAGAGGCTTGCGGGTGAAGATGTCGATTACATTGTTATTGGAGTGTTCAAGCACCAATTTGGGCATAAATATATCTCCTTATAGCAGCAGTCACATAAATACCTAACACTACATACGGTACTCTACAAATAACAAAAGCACAATGCTTTGTGGTTTATCTCTATACTATTTTCGAATATTCCCTAAGGCATATGGTTTCACTTGGGCTATTTAGCATTACACTTTAGTCCTGTACACTTCACTTGTGCGCTAGTGCAATACACTTGAACAATCGATTGAAAGTCAAATATCACCGTGTCTATTGAATCTGAAAAATTAACTATCATCAGGGCAATATTTGCTGATGAATTCGAAGCAAAATATTCGACGATATTAGTTGGTGGAGGAAGCGAACCGCTGTATCTTCCAAAAACTAGCGATAATGTGCCAGCTAAAATAATTTATCGGGCAGATTATCTATCTAGCGCACTCCATGAAATAGCGCACTGGTGTATCGCGGGGGAAAAGCGTCTTAACATGCAAGACTACGGTTATTGGTATGCTCCTGATGGTCGCAGTGCCGAACAGCAAGAGTTATTTGAGCAATCGGAAATCAAACCGCAAGCTTTAGAATGGATGTTCAGTGTTGCCTGTGGCCAAGTATTTCGTCTAAGTACTGATAACTTAAGCCGGAGTGTTGAGTCGCCTTCTAGTGGTTTGTTTAGCGTAGCCGTTGCAGATCAAGCTCAGCAGTGGTGCGCTAATGATCAGCTACCATCTAGGGGTTTACAGTTTTTAAATGCTCTCTGTAAATATTTTGGCATGAACGGAAAGTGTCACTCCCATTATCAGTCAACTAGCACGGCTTAGAGATCAGTGATGCAAGCTTTTTTAGTAGATTCTTCTATATACATCTTCCGTAGCTATTTCACGTTGCCTGACAATTGGCACTCAGCTGACCTAAATATGCCGACAAATGCCGTTTATGGTTTTACCAGTTTCATGCTCGATATTTTGCGACAAAAGAATCCCACCCACATACTGTGCGCTTTCGATGAGAGTCTTGAAACTGGTTTTAGACACCAGTTGGCACCGGACTATAAAGCAAACCGTGAGTTGCCTGACGAAGCTCTAGCATTCCAGTTAAATGCCTGTCGGCAGGTATGCAGGGTATTGGGCGTAACAGAAATTGCCTCCAACACCTATGAGGCGGATGATCTAATTGGTTCAATGGCTAAAACAGCAGGCAATGCGGATATACAGCCGATTATCGTCTCCAAAGACAAAGATCTTATGCAATTGATTGGCAGTAAGGAGCTTTATTGGGACTTTGGCCGGTCTCAACCCCAAGCTAAAAAAGAGCTAGAGAGTAAGCTCGAGTTGGGTTGCCATCAAATGGCTGACTATCTCGCTTTGGTTGGCGATGCCAGTGATAACATTGCAGGTATTCCAGGAATTGGTGACAAAACTGCAAAACAATTATTGAGCCACTTCTCTGATATTGAGTCTATTCTTGAGCACTTAGACCAACTTGAGGGTCTGCCTATAAGGGGAGCAAGGAAGCTAGCAGATCGCTTTGTTGGAAATCAGGATCAGTTAATGTTATCCAAACGGCTTGCGACAATCGAAACTGACATTAAAGATATGCCGGATGTTGAGCAGATCAAATGGCGAGGTGTGCAGGAACAGGCCTTTGAATTGTTTGCTGAGGAAATGGGCTTTGGTAGCGCGTTTAGCAGTCGTTTGGCTGATCTAAAGAAGCGCCAATTAGGCTCAGGAATGGGAATTAATTAGATGGTCAGTGAGGGTCGTTTAAAAATCGTAGCTGATCAAAATATGCCTCTTGTAGAGACATTATTCAGCCCATACGGTGACGTACATCTTAAATCTGGTCGTGAGATTACTTCTTCAGATCTAATTGACGCGGATGTACTTTTGGTCAGATCGGTAACTAGGGTTAGTTGCGATTTGCTTGAGAATTCATCCGTGCGGTTCGTCGGTTCCGCAACTATTGGTATTGACCATATCGACACAAGCTTTCTGTCGCAATCAGGCATACACTTTGCTTTTGCGCCTGGCTGCAATGCGAATGCTGTGGTTCAGTATGATCTTTCGGTTATGTCTCGCTTAGTACCCAATTGGCGAGAAAAACGTGTGGGAATTATTGGTTGTGGTAATGTAGGTAGTCGATTATTTGGAGCTCTAAAGGATCTAAATGTTAGCTGCAGGGCATATGACCCCTTTTTGACTCCAGATAGTTGTTTCGATTTGTGCGGCTTTGATGAGGTGCTAGCATCAGATATTATCTGCGTTCACACCCCCCTGACTCATCATGGAAAATATCCTACTTTTCATCTTATTGGGCCTGATGAGCTATCAAGATTAAAACCTGGAAGCCTATTGCTGAATGCTGGGCGAGGGGAGGTAGTTAATAATAAGGCTCTTTTGGACTATTTGAGGTCCGGCGGTTCAATTAAAACCGCCCTTGATGTTTGGGAATCTGAGCCTGAGGTTTGCTTAGAGTTGCTAGAACAGGTCTCTATAGGAACTCCTCACATAGCAGGTAATACCGTTGAGGGTAAGAATAATGGAACCTCTATGGTGTATGAGGCATTTCTCAGTTGGGTAGGCGCAACTCATCGTGATGGGACTGAGATCAGCCTCCCACTAATTGAATTGGAGTCTGAGGAGATAATACAGTCCATCTCAGATGCTATTTTAAGCAGCTATGATCCTCAGCGGGATGATTTAGCTATGCGCACTGCTTTCTCGGGCCTTCAGGAGGGTTCTATAAGGCAGAGGAATGCGTTCGATGATTTGAGGACAAATTACCCACTCAGGCGGGAATACTCAGGGACATGTGTTGATTTGACACAGTGGCCTAGTAACCCAAGATTGGAAAAAGAGTTAGATATTCTGGGTTTTCAGTTAGCTGACCCTAAACCCTAAACCGCAGCGGGTTGTCGAGTACCAGAACCACCCCCAAGCGTCTGTTTGTCGTGGCGAATGTTTTTCAGAAAAGTGTCCAATCGATCAATAGCCTTAATTAATACATTTTGGTCCGGTAAAAATACAATACGGAAGTGCTGGGAGTCTTTACAGGCAAAGGCAGAGCCCTGTACTAAAAGTAAGTGCTGTTGCTTTAACAGTTCAAGAACAAAACTTTCATCATCATCCACAGGATATATGCTCGGATCTAGCTTAAAGAATAGATACATAGCGGATCGCGGTTTTACGCAGGTAATTCCAGGAATCTTGGTGAGTAACTCGTAACACAAGTTTCGTTGAGCCAAAAGTCGCCCTCCCGGTAGTATCAAATCCTGAATACTCTGGCGGCCGCCCAGTGCTGTTTGCACGGCAAGCATTGCTGGTACATTAGCGCATAGGCGCATAGAGGCTAACATTTCCAAACCTTCGATATAACTTTCAGCGGTATCCTTTCTTCCACTGATGAGCATCCAGCCCGACCTAAAGCCCGCTAAACGATAGGTCTTTGACAGGCCGTTGAAAGTTAAGCAAAGCGTATTTTTAACCATTAGTGAAAGAGGATGATGCACAGCATTATCGTAAAGAATGCGATCATAAATTTCATCAGCAAATATCACTAGATTATTTCTCTCAGCGATATTTACAAGCTCGATAAGCGTCTCTCTTGAGTACACTGCTCCGGTTGGATTGTTGGGGTTAATGATAACTAAACCACGAGTCCGTTCAGTTATTTTACTTTCTATATCTGCGATGTCTGGTTGCCAGTCATTTGACTCGTCGCAGGCATAATGAATCGCTGAACCACCTGAGATGGATACCGCCGCTGTCCATAAAGGGTAATCAGGGGAGGGTATTAGCACTTCTTCTCCTTGATTGAGCAGTCCCTGCATAGACATCACGATCAATTCACTGACACCGTTACCCATGATGATATCGCCCACATCGATATTCTCCACACCTTGCACCTGGTACCGTTGCATAACGGCTTTTCTGGCTGAAAAGAGTCCTTTGCTATGAGAATAGCCCTGGGCTTCACGGAGATTGTGAATAACATCACGCATAATTTCGTCAGGGGCGTCAAAGCCAAAGGCCCCTGGATTGCCAATGTTAAGTTTTAAAACTTGCTGACCTTCTTCTTCCAGTAAATTTGCATAATCCAGTACCGGGCCCCGGATTTCGTAATTCACATTTTTAAGCTTCTCAGACTGCAGTGTTTTGTCCATCATTGTCCCTTGAGACGGTTCATGAGTGGTGGCGCATTGTACGCAATAAATCAATCTATTGGTGGATCAATTAGATATATGCTGGCTCCTTTTAGTAATGAGGCTGTTTAGTTGTAATTGTTTTCGTCTTTATGGCGGTCGCTATGAAGTAAAATTGTCTTTTTCGCATTGTCTATTTTATTACTTCTGTGTACTCTACTTTATGCAATATTACATAAATCTAGCCTGAACAAAAGGTTTATTATTCGCCTAGATCAATTTGAGGTGATAAACCAATATAGTCGGAGTAATGGGAGCTGAGCTTATGTTAACTAAAGCCACTAAAGTTTTTGATCGTCTGGCAGTGTTGACGATTGCCGGGTATTGTTTAAGTTTTATCGCTGCTAAGTTTATTTTTAACCCTGGGGGCTTCCCACTCGCGTACGTCGTTATTTTTTTCCATTTACTGGGGTTAATACTTATTATTTTGGGTATTCCGCTAGTTCTTATACACTTTCGTAAATCAGCTCATTTGAAGCTTGATATTATTCTAGCTCTAATAATATTTTGCATTCCTATAATTTGGTTTGATAAGCAGTATGGTTGGTTAAATATCAACTTTATAGCCGCTAATGATTACAGTACTGACGTTGGATCAATTCCTCAGTTTTCGAGATCAAAGCATGATCGTCTACATTTTAAGGAAGTTCACCCATTATGGAGGTTTTTGAATGTTCCGGATAAAGTTCTTAAAGCGCCTGGTATCGACTCTATTGTTCTAGACATGGATCCTAAAATGACCTCCAGGCTCGTCAAGCGAGCCCTAGTCATGCTGGGTTGGCCTAGAACTAATACTGGCGCTAATGGTCTTACTATTGAAGCCTCGGCGAATATAGTAGCAGAGAAGCAGGTGACTGACCTTGTTATAAGAATTCTACCTAAAGGAGAGGGTGGTAGCTTGATAGATGTTCGATCGTCGTCCCGCGCTCAACGCAGAGATCTTGGTTCAAACATGGTTATTATTAGAAAATTTATTGATCATTTAGACCTAGAAATAGCAAAAAGTAAAAAGGCTTTAAATTAAGACTAGTTATGCTTGACACTTTTCTTGTGGCTACTTATCATGCGCGCCTCCTAGCCAATCACGTCCCGTTCGTCTAGAGGCCTAGGACACCGCCCTTTCACGGCGGTAACAGGGGTTCGACTCCCCTACGGGACGCCATTTTTATACGTTGCCAGATTCATGGCTTCTGCGGGAATAGCTCAGTTGGTAGAGCGGTACCTTGCCAAGGTACAGGTCGCCGGTTCGAACCCGGTTTCCCGCTCCATTTTCCATAAACCCTTGTAGCCATTAGGCTATGGGGGTTTTGCGAATATATAATCTGCTTCTTACGTGTTCTTCCTTAATATTGTCATGCTTGATTTGAAAATTGTGACTATTAAGTTATGCTCCCATCGATGACAAAAAAACTACTTCTAATTTGTATTCTTGTTTTTACATCTTCCGCTTGTTACTCGTCGGAGGTAACCACCTATTATTTTATTCGTCATGCTGAAAAATTACGGATTGATAAATCTGATCAAAATCCAAGTCTTACAGAAAAGGGGCTGGAACGCGCCAGCGCATGGCGAGAAATTTTCTCTAATGTGAATTTAGATGCCGTTTATTCAACAGACTACCTCAGGACAAAACTAACGGCTAAACCTACAGCTGATAGTAAAAACTTACCAATACTCTTGTACGATCCAAACGACATGTACTCAGATTCTTTTCAGCGTGAAACCAGTGGTCAAACTGTTCTGGTAGTTGGTCATAGCAATACAACTAATGTTTTCGCCAACAAAGCGCTAGGAGAAGAAAAATATGGTCAAATTGATGATAACAATAATTCAAATCTCTACATTGTCACAATTATCGACAGAAAGGCTTCCTCGGTTTTGTTAAAGATTGATTAGGCTAGGCTCGTCTGCTAGCTCCATTCACTTTCAACTTGATAAGTGATCATTGTGAGTTATGCTTAAGTTACTGTTATTTATTTATGATTAGGGGTTCAGTTTAATTAGAGGACGAAAAATGAAAGGGACACTCACCAAATTACCTATCTTTATTATAATGCTATCGGCAATAGGATGTGCTCATCAGAATCCGACTTCAGACAAAAAGGAGGACTGGATATTCGCACATATGGCCACCAAAGGTTTCATACCCAACAATACCACTGTAGTCATTCCCGTGACTCAAGATATTATTGCTTTTACTCAAGATACCTACCAGAAGCATGTTGATTTCAATGCAATGGAATTTACGTCATTAACGGAGAATGCTCATGGTAGTGGTTCCCGTAAAGCAGTTTTGTCTTGGCTTGATGGCACAAATGTGGAGGAAATTCGGCTGATAGTCACTGATGTAGCTATGCATGAAGATTTGCAGAGCATCATCTATACAACTGAGACCATTAGGTCATTTGGTGACATTAAAAATTTGGTATCCCCGCATCTGTATCTAGATAGATATCAAACTAAGAAAAACAAATATGTGGATGAATATCGATATCCCTTCTATGACGACAGTTACTCACATCAGCGAACGGAGTATATGGACCGCCATAGAATACCTACCGGGAAAAACAGTAGGGTACCTTGAGACTATTTTGAGTATTCTCAATGCTAAAAAATGCCAAGAGATAGGCCTGCGGCCATGCCCAAGCCAAACTCCTCACATTTTTGTTGATGTTCATCCTTGAAACCGCCAACAATAATCAAAGGATCATTGATCTTACGTAGGGGGTAGCCTTTCACAATACGGTCAACCTCTCGAACCGCACCGGTTCCATCGTTACCAGAACTCACGAACATACAATAGGGCAGGTTTATTTGATAAGGCTCTGCGGGGTAGAAAGTACGATCAAAAAAGTCTTTTAATGCGCCACTCATGTAACCAAAGTTCTCTGGTGTGCCAAAAATTAAACCATCAGCCCAAAGCAAGTCATCTAAAGTTGCATCGAAGGCTTTTAAAAAACGTGTTTCGACATCTTCATCCTGTTGACAGCCTGCATAGACAGCTTGAGCCATACGCTCAGTTCCACCACTTTGACTGTGATAAATGACTAATAAATTTTTCATCAATATGTCTACACCGTAGCAATATATTTAGGTTAATCACACTACAATTTATTGAGAAGTACTTAATTATCTAGTTCGTAATTAGGATTCTGCCCCTCTACAAGGATACGTATGATTTATCTGCTTGCAATAAGTTTTGGTGTATTTTCGATTGCATTTTATTCTAATTTGCCTAGCGCATGGGTTTTTGTCGTGTTAGCGCTGAGTTCAGTCCTACTTTTGGGTTTCCTAAAAATTAAGCACAGACAAGCTCCTAGTGTGGTCCTCAAAATTAGCCGCCTAACCGCCTTATTTGCTATAGGTAGCATCTGGGGATTGGTAGCAGCATATGACATTCAACATCATAGGCTACCTGACAGCTTAGACGGATCCGATTTTGTTATATCTGGATATGTTGGCACTGTCCATAATGAGGATAAACGTCGAACCAGATTCGATTTTCATGTCGACTCAGCTCATCTATTAGGCGATTCAAATACAAAAATACCCCTAAAACACATCCTATTAAGTAATTATTCTGAGAATCAAAAGAACCGTGAACTGTTATTGCAAACTGGTGATAAATGGAGCTTTGTAGCTCGCTTAAAAGTACCTAGAGGATTTTTAAATCCTGCTGGATTTGATTACCAAGCCTGGTTATTACAAGAGGGATATTCTGCCACTGGTTATATCAGGCAACCAGAATTAAGGAAAATATTAAGTACTCCACAGAATGCTCCCGCTATCCCGATGAGCGCTCGAGTTAATCTTTCCAGGATGGCTATAAAGAACGCGATTAATGATAGCAACCTGTCCGAGTTTGGTGCTGCAGTGTTGGTGGCTCTTACTGTTGGCGACAGAAGTCAAATTAGTCCCTGGTGGGAGGATCTTTCTCGTTTGGGAGTAGTCCATCTTTTGGTTATTTCTGGGCTTCATATAGGCCTTGTCGCTGGCGCGGGCTTTATTTTGGGTCAGCTACTATCACGATTCTTTTTACTGATACTTCATTTCTCTAGCTGGCCTTGCAACCCAAGCTTAGTTGTTCGGTGTATACCAATTGTCGTCGCCATACTATCAGCGGGATCTTATAGTCTTCTAGCAGGGCTCACACTGCCCACTCAACGGGCTTTAATAGCGGTATGCGTTGTAATGTTTGCTAAACTGACCTACCGTCGCATTAGTCCTTGGCCCTGCATTGTCTGGGCTTTTACATTGATTTCTTTAATTCAACCAATGGCGGTCTTGAGTTCGGGGTTTTGGTTATCCTTTACCGCTGTTACGGCGCTAGTTTGGTGGTTTTACCCATGGCACTCGACTGATCGCAGATACAGACTTCGAATGACGATTAGTGCTCAAGTGATGCTGTGTTTAGCTATGGCTGTTCCTTTGATTATTTTTATCGGAAAATTCTCTTGGTTAGCACCCATAATAAATATCCTAGCCGTTCCTTGGGTGTCTTTTGTCACAGTCCCTCTGGGACTAGCGGGCATTCTTGCTTGGGTGGCAAGTAAAGATTTAGGGGCAATGGTATGGGCTTTAGCAGACCTATCCATCAAGCCCTTAGATTGGGTTTTGACAAAAATCCCGCAGTCTCATGGATTTTTTTATGTACCAGTCATTCAAGACGCGCCGCTAATCTTGGCATTCGTAATGGTCGCCATAGGGCTCGTGCTGCCATTGCCTAAAAGCTACAAAATGGCTTGTTTTTTACCATTGACGTTAGCGCTTTTATTTACTGAGCAGGATGAAAATGCTCGACTAACTGTACTCGATGTCGGTCAAGGATTATCGATTGTTGTTGAAAAAGGGGCCCGTGTCCTAATTTATGATGTTGGCCCTCGATACAGCAAACAATTTGATGCAGGGAGTGGAATCCTAACGCCGTACATTCGCTCTCGAGGTCATCTAGTGATTGATGAGGTGGTAGTCAGTCATGAAGACAACGATCATAGTGGAGGTCTTTTGCCTTTGATTGCTGAGATACCTGTAAACAAAATATTCTTGGGTTCGGGTTTGAAAGATAAGTTGGCTTCTATTACCTCCGCTGCAAAGATAAATACAAACGTGAAGCACTGTGAACAAGGCCAAAGTTGGGTTTGGGCATCATCGTCCGCAGGTATAGATCGGCACGATAGTGGACGGGTTTATTTTGAAGTAATTTGGCCTCCCAAAAACGGTCCAAAAAAGGGTAATAATAGTTCCTGCGTTTTAATCATTACATGGCAGGGCCAATCAATTCTCCTGGCTGGGGATATAGAGAAGAAAGCAGAACAGACCATTGTCGAAAGCGGAGTGTTACAGGGTTATGCAGTGTCCGTACTCATCGCTCCCCACCATGGAAGTACAACTTCATCTACTAATGCTTTTGTGAAAGTGGTAAAGCCAGAACATGTCGTCTTTTCAAGTGGCTTTAGACATCACTTTGGTCACCCTCATCCTGATGTTGTCAGACGTTACAAACTCCGCGGTAGTGAGCTTTGGTCAACAGGCGACCAAGGAGCTATAACTTTTGCATGGCAATCTCAGGGTGGGCTAAAGGTTCAAGGTGAGAGAGAAAAAGGATTTTTTGACTGTTTTACCTGCAGGGCCTGGTGGAGGTAAAAGGGTAATCATGAAATTACTGGCGAAGTAATTCTCTTCCATGGTTGAGTATGAATAAATAACTTGGAGTTAATCTCTCCCTGAGTATGCCCATTGCCCCATGATGTGTTTTAATTGCATCTATACACGGTCTCCAGTGATGTTTAAGGCCAAGTAAACCAATAATAAAAGAGAATAACAATGGTGGTGGTTTTTAGCGTCTTGCGAAGGATTTTGGATGACGTAAGTCCCTCGGCTTTTGAATTTAATTGTGATAAACATAACGAGTTTTTAGTCTATGTCTGATACCGCGAGTCCCTCCGGGACAAAAACCTATTTACGACTTTTATGGTATGTGGCTCGTTACTGGTTCCCATTTTTAATTGCGGTATTTGGTCTGTTGCTACATTCACTAGCTGAGATTGCCTTTATTGATCTGTTTCGCTACATGACAGATATCGTAGGGGTGCTCACAGGATCCGTGGCTGATACATCAGCTGTCTCTTCGTCGGGCTTTACGGGTGGTATGGCTAACAGGCTTCTTGGAGATTTTTGGGTTAACAAACCCTGGTTGGTGATTCCCCTATTTTTAGTTTTGATTAGTGCTGCGAGAGGGATAGGTTATTTAATAGGCACCTATTTTCTTGCTTATGTCGCCAATTATCTTGTGCATGCGTTGCGGACCGATCTCTTCGAACGCTACCTGTTACTTCCATTTAAGTTTTTTGATCAGGCGATGTCTGGCCACTTAGTATCTGTGGTTACCTTCAACGTACAGCAGGTGACAGAGGCCGGTACAAAAGCTATTAAAACAGTAATTCAGCAGGGCAGTTTAGTTGTTGGTTTAATGGGGTATTTAATTTATACCAATTGGATTCTCACCCTGTTCTTTATTGCTGCATTACCTTTGATAGGGATGATCGTGACTAAGGTCAGCAAGCGATTCCGGCTAATTAGTAAAAATATTCAGTCGGCTATGGGAGATGTAACTCATGTCACCCAAGAGGCCGTTCATGGCTATCAAGAAGTACGTATGTTTGGTGCCAAAAAAAGCGAGCGATTACGAATGAAGAGGGCAAGTCACGGTAACAGAAGACAGAACATGAAAATGGCATTTACTAGTGCTTTGAGTAATCCATTGATCATCTTTATTGTTTCCTTTGCTTTTGCCGGTGTTACCGGATTTATGCTCAACCCGTTCATTTTGGATACCATGTCTACGGGTAGTTTTGTTGCTTTCATTATGGCCTCAGGCGTACTTATCAAGCCTATTCGCCAGTTGACAGAAGTTAACAGCGATATCCAGAAAGGAATTGCTGCTTCGGAGTCAATTTTCGCTATTATTGATAGTCCTGCTGAGGTGGATAAGGGCAGATACAAAACTGAATCCGTAACAGGGAGGTTGGATTTTTCTAACATCAATTTTAGCTACGAAGGTGCCAAAAAAGAGGTACTTAAGGATATTAATTTCTCGGTCAGCCCTGGAGAAACTATCGCTCTAGTGGGCTCTTCAGGGAGTGGCAAAACATCACTAGTAAACTTGATACCCCGATTTTATAACCACGAGGACGGTAAGATACTACTTGATGGTACTGACGTTAATGACTTTTCTCTAGTCAATTTACGTAGTCATATTTCGATTGTCAGCCAGAATGTCACTTTGTTTAATGACACTATCTTCAATAATATCGCGTATGGCGAGCTTCAAGGCCGGTCTGAAGAAAAGGTGAGAGCCGCTGCGCAGGTAGCTCATGCAACTGAGTTTATTAACGAAATGCCTGATGGTTTTGATACGCAAGTAGGTGATGATGGAGTGATGCTTTCTGGGGGGCAACGCCAGCGTATAGCTATCGCCAGAGCAGTGCTTAAGAATGCTCCAATTCTAATCCTTGATGAGGCTACATCGGCTCTAGATACGGACTCAGAGCGCCATATCCAAGCTGCTCTAGAGGAGTTGATGAAAGGGCGTACAAGCTTTGTAATCGCGCATCGGTTGAGTACCGTGGAAAAAGCAGATCGCATACTTGTCCTCGAGAAAGGTCAGATAATCGAGCAAGGGACACACGAGGAGCTGATTGAAGTGAAAGGTCGTTATGCTAATCTCTACCGCAAGCAGTTTGACGAACCTCAGGTGGATTAGGTTTGTCTGCTGAAAGGTTTTGGATAAACGCGTGGTATCAAAAGAGTCCTTGGCTTGTCCTGTTGGTTCCCTTGTCTTGGTTGTTTAGGGCGATAAGTTGGTTTCGACGTATCATTCTTCAGTGGTGCTTTCAGGATAGGCCATATGCCGTGCCTGTTATCGTTATTGGTAACATTTCCCTTGGTGGGAGTGGCAAAACACCTTTAATTATTGCTTTGGGCAAAGCTTTTTCAGAAAAGGGTTATTCTGTCGGAGTAGTCAGTCGAGGTTATGGTGGTGCTTCAACACAATATCCGTTGGTTGTTACTCCAGATACCCCAGTGGGTCAAAGTGGTGATGAGCCCTTGTTGATTGCTAAGAAGCTAGGCTGCCCAGTGGTGGTAGACCCTAATCGAGCGAGAGCAGTCGAGACAATGGTCAAAAGTTTTTCATGCGATTTTATTCTCAGCGACGATGGGTTACAGCATTACCGCTTGCATAGAGATATTGAAATTGTCGTTGTGGATGGCAGTCGCGGCTTCGGTAACGGTTATACTTTGCCCGCAGGCCCATTGCGGGAACCTCCTAGACGGCTAAAAGAAGTTGATTTTATCGTACAAAATGGCGGGATCGTAGAGCCTGATGACCCTGTGACTTATGTCGTACACATGAAGTCTTCAGGACTTCGTCGGTTCGGCTCGACTGAATTGATCGGGTTTGATCAGTGGGTTGAGTCGACTACTATCCATGCTGTTGCCGCAATAGGGCATCCTGAGCGCTTCTCTGAGAGTCTCAGGCATCTGGGCTTTAAAGTGGATTTAGAGCCTAAAAATGACCATCAAGCACTCACAGCGAGTGACATTAAGTTCGATGATGATCTGCCAGTCGTGATTACTGCGAAGGATGCAGTAAAATACCAGGGCTTGGTGCCCGATAATCTTTGGGTATTAGAGGTTGAAATGACGTTGGATAATGAATTTGTATCCAGCCTTATTGATTGCGCAGGTCCTACTGTGACGAGCGCATAACTTAACCTTATAATGTCGGTACACTTTCGTTTAATTGATGAGTAATTTATGGCTTTTGTTGTAATTATACCTGCTCGTTATGCCTCATCGCGCCTTCCTGGGAAGCCTCTAAAGGATATTGCTGGGCTTCCAATGATCCAGCGAGTCTGGCAACAAGCTTGTAAAAGTAGCGCTTCCCGAGTGGTGATTGCAACAGATGATAGTCGAATCAAATCTGTAGCAAAGGCCTTTGGTGCAGAAGTTTGTATGACTCGAGAGGACCATGCGTCAGGAACGGACCGGTTACAGGAAGTCTCCAGCCAGTTAAATCTCAGTGAGGACCAAGTTGTGGTCAATGTACAGGGAGATGAACCATTGATTCCACCTGTAGTTATTGATCAGGTTGCGAGTAATTTGAGCATGAATGAAGCTGCGGGAGTGGCAACACTGCGCGAAGCTATAACATCGGAAGAGGATCTCCAGAACCCTAATATCGTAAAGGTTGTAGCAAATCTGAATGGCTTTGCGAGTTACTTCAGCAGAGCACCCATCCCATGGGTGAGAGACAAGGATTTGCCCGAGGCTTGGCATGCCGCCCATCGTCATATAGGAATTTACGCCTATCGAGTAGCTCACTTAGATCGGTTTGTTCAATGGCCGGTAGCACCTGCCGAGCACGCTGAATCACTGGAGCAGCTGCGGTTTTTATGGAATGACGTCGCGATCCATGTCGATGATGCTATTACTGAGGTTCCTGGGGGTATCGATACTGAGGAAGATCTAAAAGCGGTATCACTTCTTTTCTAAACGTTTTATGTGAATTTATAAGCTGAAAATAAATTATGGTTAACACTTCGGTTCTTTTTGTTTGTTTGGGCAATATTTGTAGGTCTCCAACAGCACATGCTGTTTTTCAATCGATGGTTAATAGGGCCGGATTGACCAATCAATTCTATGTTGATGGGGCAGGCACGGGCGATTGGCACCTCGGGCACCCACCAGATACTCGATCGGCTGCTGCAGCATCGTTGCGAGGCTACGATATGTCGACCCTGAGGTCTCGTCTGGTGACCGTGGATGATTTCTCAAGATTTGATTACATTATTGCCATGGATACGGACAACTTGGAGAACCTAAATGTCATGCGTCCCTCTAATTTTGGTGGCCAATTGAAACTACTTTTAGATTTTTCGAGCAAGCCTGAGTATAAGGAGATTAGCGAGGTTCCTGATCCTTATTATGGTGGCGAAGATGGCTTCCCATTGGTTTTAGACTTGATTGAAGATGCTTGTGCGTCATTACTAAATCATATTAGAACTCAGATTGACGATCGAAATGAGTGAATCTGATAGCTTCACAGTTGAAACCGACAAGTGCTTACAGGCACTTAACAGCTTGGCTTTGCCAGCCAAAGCCTCTCATTTTTGCACATTGTCTGAATTTCATCATATCAAACAGGCTTTGGATTTTGCTAAAACTAACGACTTGAATGTTATCCCGCTGGGCGCAGGTAGCAATATTGTCTTGGCATCTAATTTAACCGGTTTAGTGTTGTCTTTGAAGTTGTTGGGCATTAGTGAGCAAAAGGATAATACGAGTAATAATGATACTGTTGACGTCACTTTTGGTGCTGGTGAGAATTGGCATAACGCTGTTATTTATACTTTAAAGAAAGGTTGGTATGGTCTTGAAAACCTCTCGTTGATCCCCGGAAACACTGGGGCAGCCGCCATACAGAATATAGGGGCTTACGGTGTGGAGTTAGCAGATGTGTTGGTTTCTTTAAAAGCAGTAGAGATTGAGTCTGGCGCTTTATTAAACCTGATGAATGAAGACTGCAAGTTTGGTTACCGAGATAGTATTTTTAAGCAATCATTGAAAGATAAATGCATTATTACCGAGATTACTTTGCGTTTAACCAAAACACCCATGGTTAATCTTGATTATCCTGCCCTAAGGGAGTATTTTTCCGAGTCAACGAAGCTGCCGTCGCCTATGTTAGTCTCTGATGCTGTTTGTGACATACGTCGATCAAAGTTACCGGACCCGAAAGAGTTGCCCAATGTCGGTAGCTTTTTTAAAAACCCGATTGTTTCAGCAGAAACATTGGGCAGAATACACAAAGAGCACAGTGCTCCGGATATAGATCTACCTCACTATCTACAGGATGATGGGAACATCAAGATACCTGCAGCTTGGTTGGTGGAGTATTGTAAGCTTAAAGGTTTCCGCCATGGATCGGTTGGTGTGCATAAAGACCAAGCATTAGTTTTAGTTAATTATAATGATGTTGAGGGAAGCGATAGCGCTAGGGAAATCTTGCAATTAGCCGAGGAGATACAACGAACCATTAAAACTGAGTTTGGGATTGATCTTGAGGTGGAGCCACGGATCTATGGATCTGTTTGATCGCCAGGTTATACCACTTACATTAAGTAATGATCGGGCAAGTGAAATCATATTTTGGCCGAAATGGCTAGATCCGACTGCTGCTGACAAACTATTGAATACTGCGATTTCAAAAACACCGTGGAGGCAGGATTTTATGAGGATTATGGGGAAAAAAATACCCGTACCTCGTCTCCAGAACTGGTTCGGTGAGCCTAACACCAGTTATACATATTCCGGTATTCGGTTACAAGCAATCGCGTTCCCCGCATGGCTGGATGAACTTCGAATTGATGTGGAGAACGAAACGGGGAGACGCTTTAATCGTGCATTGGTTAACTATTATAGAAGTGGTCAGGATAGTGTTGACTGGCATGCCGATAATGAGCCAGAGCTTGGGTTTGAGCCAGTTATAGCAAGTGTAAGCGTTGGATGCGAGCGTATATTTCAACTACGTCATAATGTATCGAAACAAAAAGTGAAAATAAATCTGCCTCACGGTTCGCTTTTACTCATGGGTGCTGGCATACAGGAGAATTGGCAGCACAGTATTGCAAAGGTAAAGGGTATAGATGATCCGAGGGTTAACTTTACTTTTCGCTGTATGTGACTAAATGGTTAATGTATCCGCAAGAATGGAGTAACACATGAAATTATCTCAGTTCGGGCTTAAATTCGCCGGGTCTACGGGGATCGTTAATCTGATGGATGATTTGGGTAACGCGCTTAACGAAAATCCAGAGATGATTTTCATGGGAGGTGGTAATCCAGGGAGGATTCCTAAGGTTGAGGCTATTTTTAAAGAGCGCTTAGAAGCCGTCTTGCAGGACCCTGACCAGTTGCATAGTCTGATGGGAATTTATCAATCCCCCCAAGGGGACAAAGGCTTTCTGACCCAAATTGCCGGTTTGTTGAATAAGCAGTTTGGCTGGAACGTTTCTGAGCGCAATGTTGCTGTATCAAATGGAAGTCAGCCAGCCTTCTTTATACTAAATAACATGTTGGCAGGGCAGATGCCTGATGGCGGCTATAGATCAATTCATTTACCGCTCGCACCGGAATATATTGGATATACTGGCATTGGTCTTAGTGAACCCTTTTATACTGCTACTCGACCAGACATTGAACTCCTTGACGATCATTTATTTAAGTATCATGTCGATTTTTCAAAGTTAAAGGTTAACCGATCCACTGCCGCACTATGTGTTTCTAGACCAACCAATCCAACCGGTAATGTCCTGACAGACGATGAAGTTGAACATCTTGATGAGATAGCCATGAGTGTTGACATCCCCTTGATTATTGATGGAGCTTACGGATTACCCTTTCCAGGAATAATATTTAATCAGGCAAAGCCTCATTGGAACGAAAACACGATTTTGGTGTTGAGCCTTTCTAAGCTAGGGCTGCCCGGAGTACGAACAGGGATTGTGGTAGCAAACGAGGAGTTTATAAGTGCATTTGCTAATGCTAATACGGTGGTCAGCCTTGCATGTGGTAATTTTGGGCCAATTATTGCGAGAGAGCTGTTTAAGACTGGAGAGATTCTTTCTTTGAGCAAGAGTCTCATTAGCCCATTCTATAAATATCGCGCGCAGTTAGCTGTAGATTTGTGCAAGAATGCTCTTCGTGGCATTCCTTATAGAATACATAAGCCTGAGGGTGCCATTTTCCTATGGTTATGGTTTCAAGGATTGCCAATATCGAGCCAGGAGTTATATGAACGCCTGAAACAACGCGGGGTTTTGGTGGTTCCGGGGCATAATTTCTTTCCGGGTATGAACGATGACTGGAAACATCAGCAGGAGTGCATCCGTGTTTCCTATGCCCAAGATGGTGAAACTGTACAAAAAGGAATTAACATAATCGCAGAAGAGGTTAAGAGAGCATTTTTGCAATGACACCAGAGCGTTTTGCCAAGGCAGTGCAGGTGCTGAATCATCGACAACCTGACCTCACAGTTGTCACTGATCAAGTGCATAAGGGGCAGAATTTGTCCGCCATTATACGAACCTGCGACGCTGTAGGTATCATGGCCCTTCATTCTGTGTACGATGCTGCAACTTTTAAGGCTCATACAGGTACAACCATGGGTACCCATAAATGGGTTAAAACAAAGATATTTCAGGATATTTCAGCCCCCCTACAAGCTTTAAAAACGCAAAAATATCAGATAGTTGCGGCTGATACCTCAGAGAACTGTGTAGACTATAGAGAGGTTGATTACACTCGTCCAACTGCTCTTTTATTAGGCGCCGAAAAATTTGGCATAAGCGATGCCTCGCACCCTTATATAGATCAACGAATTACTGTACCAATGATGGGGATGGTTGAGTCATTTAATGTAAGCGTTGCTTGCGCTATTATCTTGGCCGAAGCCCGCCGTCAGAGAGAGGTGGTGGGGCTTTATGCTAAGCGACAGATCTCTGATGAGCTTTTTAATAGAACGATATTGGAGTGGACACAACCTCTTGTCGCTAGATATTGTCAAAAACACGACATTAAGTACCCAGAACTTGATGGCAAAGGTGATATTATTGATCCCAGTTGGCGGAGCATTTGACAGGCGTTTCGCCCTTTATCAATTTGCAGTTCATTAATCACCATAGAGCCAGTCAACAACTTCCTTGTTTGGATGATTGGGTACTGATTCGCTATGGTTTAGCAAGGTCCAGCCTGCAATTACACGTCTCTGGTCCTCTTTTTCAAGAATAGTATTTGCATTTAACGATGCGATTGAAATCTCTCGCGTAACAGGTATGTCTCCCGTTATTTGGAGCCCAAGGTAGCGAATAGCGCAAACCCTGAGAAAGGAGGTAAAGTTACCGAGATCATGTCCTGCTTCAATAGCTTCGCGATACAGTTTACTGACCATTTCCGGCAATGTTAAGCTATCCCGCGCAGCGATCTCATCTAAAACCTGCCAAAAATATAACTCAAGTCTAACACTAGTGACCATACCGTCAATTCTTAGAGAACGACGTGACGTTGCCCAAAGCTGCTTGTCTGCTTCGATAAATAGCTTACGCATAGTATGCGTCCTCTCGTCAAAAATAGTTATTCTAAAGATTAGTGCTTTTTATCATTTTCGCTTAGATAAGCTGATATTTAAGCATAACTCCAATTCAGAAAACCATACACTGAAGATACATTATGCGATAATGAAGTTCTTGCGGCGGGCAGATAGCACCCAATACCAAAGCGGAAAGATTGATCTCTTCGTGCTAAATAAAGAATATTTGTTTACTATTTATGCGATTTTGTTAGTTTTTTATATGCAAGCAAAAGAGAATCTAGTACAGATAGTAGAAAAATACTTAAGTTAAGTGAGATCACAAAGGAAAACTAGATTCACCATGTTGATAGACGCCTTCCCTGGCGCTAAAACTCCTTTGAACATCACAAGGGTGATGAGTACTCATCAAGTAATGTTAATAATTTTACATATTGCTGGTCTGTTAGCTTTTCAAGTTCACGCTTGAATGGCCCAATACCTAAATCAAAAGCTGTCATTAGATCCATATCTGTAGGTATTTCTGAGCCTGATCCATTATCAAAGTTCAACATTGTGTGCTTCTCCATAAGTCTTGGATTTAACTGGAATAACGTTAGATAAATTTAAGTCTTTGGGGGCCCTCGTGGCCTTGAAGAAATGACTTGGAGCAAGTCATAGATAGTGTACTCAGTAAGATGGACTAAGACTGGAGTGAAAATTACGTTCTTTTCTACATTAATGTTTCTGACTGCAAGACTTTTACAAATCTTGCATTTATCACGTTCAGTCTTAAACACGCCATCTTGCATGCTAACGTGCGTTATCTCGTGCAAAACGCAACTTGTTAAGAAAAGAGCTAAGGTTATTACCAGTGGGGTAACAAACCTTGGGACATTAATTGTGTAATGACTACCGTTCATTTGGCAATTATGACCCATCTATTGGTTTAGGAGGTAGTATTATGGTAATACGCAAATATTACATGTTTATTACGTATTATTATAATCACCTAATAAATTACAGAGCTCCGATACCTGATCGTCACTTAAAGAATCGAATTTATACTTGAACATCTCAAACCCCTGATTAAAAGCCAATTCAACTCCCTTTAAGAAGGCGTCCTCGTCGTCACCATCTTGACTAAAGTTTTGATTATCCGAGTCGTATAACATCCTATAGGACCTCGATTATTTTGAGTTGAGATACATGGAAAGCATAAGTACTATTTCTATTTATATTATTTATGCTGCTTTTTTAAGGGAACATCCATGTTCAAGTACTTCCAAATTTCAGTTGCTACTAAGGTATAATTAGCAATACTAATAATACACTATAGCTTAATACCCACGGTATAGCAAACTGCTAATTAATAGGGATATTCTGGGGCGTCAATAAACTGACATATCGAGTATTAGAAACTTTTTAGAAAGCTTGTCATTGGGGGGCTCAGAGCCCGATGAAAATATGACAAATTCATCTGCACCTTTTTTTTGGACTAAATAAAAAGGTCTGTTGGTGGACATACGAGTTTGTTTGTAATGAATATCATTAAGCACATCAATGCATTTAAACAGCATTCCTTCGAAAGCCTGCCATGGTCTTGAAGCACCATCGTCTACTTCTATGAGATATTCCTTATCGACGCGAACAAAAAATTTGCAGCTTTCTTCGGGCCATACTATTGATTCATTTAGCATCACATTGGGGTCGTTCGTAACGTATCGGACTTCTTTAGTTGCAACGCACGGTAGAGATTTCTCAATATTGGGGTCAATTTCTGTGGCGTGAACGTCTAAATAGTTAGCTAGCTTAATAATAGTTTGAACTGACATAGGTGTAATGCCGTTTAGGTACTGACTTAACGCTCCCTGGGTCCAGTTGAGTTGAGTTGCAGCTAGAGCTTGAGTAACCTTCATCTCTTTTTTTCGGATATTCCAAATTCGCTTAAGATTACCTGCAATCTCAGCCTGATTCCCTGTGTCCATTTGCACTAACTCCTGATGTATTACGGACTAATCCGTTGATGAAAATTGGTTTCATCGATCGCTGGGCCGTAATATTACTGACTTATTATAGCAGCTGTAAAGATGCTTCCTAATATAATTCTAGGCTGGAATACTCTCCAATGTTGTCATGATTATACTAATTTTATTAATGGACTCGGCAAGTTCTTCACTGGGCATGGAATCTGCGACAATCCCACCGCCACCCCAACAATGCATGCTTTGATTGCTGGCTATAACAGTTCTTATGGCGATATTAGTATCCATTCTGCCATTGCTGCTTATATATCCAATACTGCCGCAGTAAACAGAGCGTTTTAAAGGTTCAAGTTGTTCAATTATTTCCATGGCGCGTTTTTTTGGTGCACCAGTTATTGAGCCCCCAGGAAAAGCATCTCGGAGGACATCCAGAGCGCTACTGGTTGGTGATAATCTGCCAATTACGGTACTTACAAGATGATGAACATTGGGAAATGTTTCAAGAGCAAAGAGTGTTGGGACGTTAACAGACCCTGGACTACAATTTTTGCTGAGGTCATTACGCAGCAAATCAACAATCATTACATTCTCAGCGCGATCTTTCTGACTGTTCCGCAAAATTTCTGCATTTTTTATGTCTTCCTCGCAAGATTTGCCTCTTGGGATGGTTCCTTTAATCGGCTTGGTCTCTACTGTGAACCCGCTAGCAGATTCATGCTTAGATACCTTTAAAAACCGCTCTGGAGACATAGATAGAATGGCTCTATCGGTCCATTTCCAAAAAACTGAATAGGGCGCGGCTACCACCTTTCTCAGTCTAAGGTACGCATCCCATTCATCTCCCGAATACGGCGCTGAAAAATGTTGAGCGAAGTTCGTTTGATAACAATCTCCACTGTTGATGTATTCTTTGATTTGCTCAATATTATCAAGATATTCATCAGCTCCTAGCGTGGCAGAGAAACTGGCGGTAAGTGTAAATTCATCAGCCACTTCACAAGTCATTTGTTCTGGTTTTTTTAATCGCTTTAGAACCTCGCTGCTGAGTTGCGCTGGGCATTTTTCATGAACGATGATCTGAGCTATCTTAGTATCATGATCTATTATGAGGGCCCATAAAAACCGGCCAATCCTCATGTCAGGCAAATCTACCGCCTCTTCAGTTAGGTCAGGAATATCAATGAAGCGCCTTCCTAGATCGTAGCCAAAGAACCCTAAAAGACCCCCGGTAAAGGCAAGATTTTCGTAACCCTCTTGTATCGGCTGTAAAGGTTTCAATATTTCCTGAGCAAGAACCAAAGGATCTCTCGTGCTTTGGCTAGTGCCCTGGCTATCAAAAATGGTAGAGGTATTGCCTTTGGTTTCAATAATGATATCCGCTGAACTTGAGATAATATCAATATTGCCCTGAGAGCAAGTAGGCCTGCCACTGTCGAGCCATATAGCCTCGGGCATATCCCTTATTGCATCGAAAAGTCCTGAACAATCAGAGGTATAGGGTATTTCATGGCAGGTAACGGACTTCATTAGACTTTTAGTTTTCCATGGATCTTTGTTTGGCAGTTTGAGCTATTTCTAAGCCGGCTACTTTATGGATTAAATAGATTATACGCAATCATCAATTGACACTTTTACTCGTTTAATTCATCTTATCACCTTATAAAAAATAGGTTTAATGACATGCTGAAAATACGTGAGGCTAACGCAGACCAAGATGCCAATATGCTAACCAAACATAATTGTGCCATGGCCCTAGAAACTGAAGGAAAAGTATTAGATGTAAAGTCTGCCGAATTAGGCGTGCAAGGCCTGTTTGATAGGCCGCAATTTGGATTTTATTTAGTTGCAGAATTCGATGGGGAATCGGTAGCTAGTCTGATGGTTACCTATGAATGGTCTGATTGGCGTAACGGCTTGTTTTGGTGGATTCAATCAGTCTATGTAAAGCCAGCTTTTAGACGAAAAGGCGTTTACAAAAGCATGTACAAAAAGCTTAAGGCTATGGCAACTGCTGCTGCAACCCCAGTCAGTGGTTTTAGGCTTTACGCGGAAACGGAAAATACTGCTGCACACAAGACCTATCAAAATAGTGGCATGCATCAGTGCCAATATTTAATGTTTGAGGAAAGCACACTTTAGGCTGGAAATAATCGACTTAAAAGAGCAGGTACAGCTGTTTCAACCCGCAATATCCTTGGTCCTAGGTGGATTGAGTCAAAACCAACTGATAAAAGTTTTTCGACTTCATAGGGGATAAACCCTCCTTCAGGGCCTATGGCTAAAGTAACTTGGCTGTCTAAGTTTATCGGACAGGGTTTTTCGGCTCCTGGATGAGCAATGATTGCTCTGGACTTCCCAACGATGCCGGTTAGTTCATCTTCAACAAAAGGTTTAAACAGCTTGCGAAGATGAACAGAGGGAAGGATGGTGTCCTTTGCTTGTTCAAGTCCCAATATAAGCTGCTCCTCAATGGATTCAGGCCTAAGGAACGGGGTCTGCCAAAAGCTTTTTTCAACGCGACTAGAATTTATCAAATAAATATTCTTTACCCCCATGGCGGCAATGGTTTGGAGGATTCTTCGCAACATTTTCGGTCGGGGTAGAGCGAGAATGATCGTAATAGGTAGAGCCCTAGGCGGTTGAACGCCTAGCTCTAAGGAGATAGATGCTTGCTCATCAGTTAGCATAGTGATTTTGCCTCTACCCATGGTACCGTTTATTTCCCCCAAATTAAGAAAGTCACCCTCAGTTAACCGCTGTACTTGCGTAAGGTGCTCTAACTGGCGACCGCTGACCTTTGCGACATTGTTTTCGATACTATCTGATTTAAGCAGCATTAAATTCATAGGGCTAATTGTACCGGAAAATTATCTTTCTAGCCTCGATATGTAGTGCGATTGACAGGAAAACATCAATGACCTAAAGTCTCACGTCGACGTTGGTATGGACGCTGGCTTATCGCTCATCGGTGGTGTTGCTCGGGAATCCTGGCCCAAAATAAACTAGTTTAAAATAATCCAAAATAGAGGCAGATAATGTCAGATAAAATACCGAGAGATAATAGTAATGACTACACGGAAACAATGGCTGGCAGAAGGAGAGAATTTATCTCTGAAAAGACGTCGACGCCTTTAGACCATGTTGGTCATTATTCCGTCGATCCTGCTTCAACCGCGGGGAATATTGAAAACTTTTTTGGGGTAGCTCAGATACCTATGGGCCTAATGGGTCCCTTACTTGTGAATGGTGAGCATGCTCAAGGTGAGTTTTATGTTCCCATGGCCACCAGCGAGGGTACATTGGTTGCAAGTTACAACCGTGGAGCGCGCTTACTGCGAGAAGCTGGCGGGGTTACAGTTTCAGTAGTAGATGACGCCATGCAAAGAGCTCCGGTCTTTATTTTTAAAAATGCCAGAGAGGCACGCGAATTTGGAGTTTGGGTAGAAGAGAATTTCGACCAGATAGCAGCTCAGGCGGAGACAACAACTTCCTCCGGGAAACTACGGAATATTCAACAGTTTGCGGCTGCTCGTATGCGCTACTTGCGCTTTAACTACACCACAGGAGATGCGGCAGGGCAGAATATGGTTGGTAAAGCCACTTTTGTGGCCTGTGAATGGATTAAAGCTAATTATTCAGGAATTGAGCGTTATACCCTCTCAGGCGCCATGGATACGGATAAGAAGCATTCACAGCTTAATACTCTGCATACAAGAGGAAAGCGCGTTATCGCTGAGATAACCATTCCCAGCGGCTTACTTGAAGAAGTAATGGGGACAACTGCTGAGGCCTTGTATAAGGCCCGTTCCGTAAATCAGGTTGGCTCTTTACTTGCTGGTTCTATCAATACTGGAGCGCATTCTGCAAATGGTATTACTGCTACTTTTATCGCCACAGGGCAAGACGTTGCTAATGTTGCGGAATCCTCTGCGGCTATTGTTTATGCAGACCTAGATCACGATGGAAATTATTATTTATCGATTACCATACCCTCGTTAATTGTCGCAACCTATGGCGGCGGTACGGGCCTACCCACGCAGCAAGAATGTCTGAAAATGATTGGATGTAGCGGAGCTGGCAAGGTGAACAAGTTGGCTGAAATTATTGGTGCGACCGTGATGGCAGGTGAAATCTCCTTAATGAGCGCCGTCTTAGCTGGAGATTGGGTGACTAGTCATGACGCTCTGGGGCGGAATCGATAGTAAATTGAAAGTGTCTCTTGTAGTAATTGCGACTGAGTTTACTATAATGGCGCCCCTCTGGGCTCGTAGTTCAATGGATAGAATAGGGACCTCCTAAGTCTTAGATGCAGGTTCGATTCCTGCCGAGCCCACCAATTTTTAGAGCGCTATTTAACTAATAAAAAGGAAAAAGCGTACGTCCTTTAGCAGCTAATTAAGCAACAATAAAAAAGAGTACCTCTGGTGCATTTGACGAATGTTGGTCTTTAGCCCAAGCTATAATATGGTTTCAATTTGAGTTAAGTATGAGCGAATTTCCAAAGTTTAGACAAGCTGATTACCCTAAACTCTATTTAGAGCAGACCGATAAGGATTTGGCAGAAAGTTTACATCCTAACCTGCGCTATGCATATTTTAAAACCATAGCTAAGGGTGGCAAGTCTCTTATTCAATCGTGCAAAGATTTACACCTCGGCCGAGTTGTTTGTCATAAATCCTTATTGCCTGAGTTTGCCAATGATCCCATCGAACAGAAAAGGCTACTGCGGGAGGCACGTGTCTCTGCCATGCTGCAGCACCCCAATACTATGCCTACTTATGAAGTTGGCCGCGATCATCATGGGAACTGCTATTTCACCATGAAACTAGTCCACGGCTATACGTTTCGAGAGATTATTGATTATAGAGAGCGCTATGATGTGACGCAGCTAGTTAATATCATTATTCAAGTGGGTCATGCACTGCAGTACGCTCATACTCACGGTGTTGTCCACCGAGATGTTAAACCTGAAAACATCCTTGTGGGCCCATTTGGTGAAGTGCTGTTGTTGGATTGGGGTTTGGCGAAGGTAAGAAGCGAGGAGGGGACAGCCTCGGAGATAGACGATATGACCTCCGAATCTCTAACGGACGATCAAACAATGACTGGCTTTCAAAAGCTGCAGGGAACGATAGCCTACATGTCTCCGGAGCAGATTAAAAAGGCCCCTGACATAGATGGCAGAACGGATATCTATAGCCTTGGTGTAGTGCTTTATGAGGCTTTAACGGGTGTTAAGCCAAGCTTAGGAGACACCATGGATAAGATAAAGGCAAGCACGCTAAATGATATTCCACTCATCCCATCAGAAATATCCACGACGTCCATATCAAAGGTGTTAGATGACATTATTATGCAGTGCTTGGCCAAAGACCCTAATAAACGAATGCATAGTATTGGAGAGCTAATACGCCTACTTAAAGAGGGTTTAGGGGTATAAACAGGCCGAGTTCAAATTCTAGCCAGAATAAAAGAAATGTTGTCTTGTCCTCCACAATCCAGCGCTCTGTCCAATAATTTTTCACCGTACTCATTTAGACTATGTGTAAACGCGATTGCGTAATCGAGCATTAACTCATCACTAACCTTGTCAGAGAGCCCATCAGTGCAGGCGAGGACAATATCCCCGGGGGCTATTTGTACTCTGTCAGAATCTGGTTTAATTAATAATATGCTGCCAATTTTTTGTGTCAAAATACTAGGCGCTCGACGATATAAATCAGGAGCTAAGGCGGCGTCAATTTTGTTTCTATCTAATGTGTGATCATTGGTTAACTGTTTAATTGTCTTATCTGAGCTTCTGATCAAGTAAATTCTGGAATCGCCCACCCATGAGTAATGTAGTTGATCATCTCTAACCCATAGACAGGTCAGGGTTGTCCCCATAGAGCGATACTTCTCTTCGTTTCTTTGTATAGTAATGATTGTCTCGTTTGCATACTTAATAGCATTACCTAATTCACGGCTGGGGTATTTATCCAATAGATCTTTGTCAGCCTGACGCAGGTATTCGATACAAGCATCAACTGCCAGTTGGCTGGCAACTTCACCATAATCGTTACCACCCATACCATCTGCAATAGCCGCTATTTGGAGGGTTGAATCAATCTTAAGGAAATCTTCATTGGTACGTCGAACTTTGCCGGGATCGCTACAAGAGAAAAATTGAATGTCAGAGGGTGTCGGCATGGGCCATAGTTTACCGATTAACTCAATAAAATTCACCAGATGCACTAAAAATGGGCATAATTAGACCTCAGTAGGCTTTTCTACTAGGAGATTGACAGCACATAGTCGATATTGCTTAAATAATTCGACGGAAAAGGCTACCTACTGAAATCCTAATCACCAAGGCGCTTCACGTCATGGCACTAGAAGACCAACAGAAATATCTTGAGATTGAAGCGTCTGCTGAACCCGCTGCTACACTGCTAGTAGGGCCATTAAGTGAAACTAGTCAAGAAATTGGTAGTTTTATATGGCAAATAATAGGTGATAACCTTCCTAGAGATCTACATTGGCAGTTTTTGGCTATAACCTTAGTTATTGCCGTCTTCATTTGGCTTGTAAGGAAAGGACATGGCTCTCGCGGGGCTGATGGGAGAGAGCGACCAGCACCTTTACTGAAGTTTTTATTTCCCAAGGATATCTATACTCATATTTCAGCTCGCGTAGACATTTGGCTATGGATTACCGAGAGAGTACTGAGACCACTTTGGTTTGTTGGTTTAATGGCGACTGTAGGGCCAAGTGCCGAGTCTGCAATGATAGCCAGTTTGCAAGGGATTATTGGAGCTTCGCCTGGGCTAGAGGTCAATTATGGCTGGATGCTTTTATATAGCTTGATTACTCTGCTTTGTTACGACTTTATTTTTTTCATTATTCATTACACGATGCATAAGGTACCGGTACTTTGGGCAGTCCATAAGGTGCATCATTCAGCTGAAGTATTGACACCTCTCACACGCTACAGAGAGCACTTTTTGGCGGGTCCTATCTGGGCAGCTGGAAGCAGCCTCAGTTACGGGCTCGTTGGTGGGGTATTTGCGTGGCTGTTTGGCGGAGACATAACAGCAGCGACCCTTTTTAATATAGGTTTCTTTTCTTTACTCTTCGGATTTAATGGTTCTTTTCGTCATTACCATGTGCAATTCAATTATCCGCGTTGGCTTTCCCTGTGGCTTCATAGTCCTGCGATGCATCACATACACCACAGCTACCTAGAACCCCACTGGGACAAAAACTTTGCGGCAGTTACCAGCATCTGGGACAGACTGTTTGGAACACTGTATGTCCCAGAAAGGGATGAATATACGCCCTGGGGCATCGGACCCAAAACACAGTCGGAGCACCGGACCTATTGGCAAAACACGTTGGGGCCATTTAATGACTGGTACAAAATGGTAAAAAAAGGGGACTCTCCGCAAGCTGGGGCAGTAACTACTAGGAAGTCTATTAGTTAGGTGAAGCAATAATAGCTCGAGAGTAAAAGAGTTATCTGTACAAGCTTTCTGTTTGATACGAACCATTAAATCGTTTGAATACATTTTTCTAACAAATGAAACTAAATTACAATTGAATATAATCAAATTGCTAGAGCGTAGTTACTAGGGAGGTATGTAAATGGGTTTGTTGGCGATTTATATTGGTTTGGCGCTGTCGGTTTCTTTTTTGTGCTCGTTATTAGAGGCAACGTTATTGTCACTTACTCCAACATTCTTGGAGAGCCTGGAGAATAAACGACCAAAACTGGGGTTGTTGTGGCGCAATTTTAAATCAGATATCGATAAACCTTTAGCTGCAATCCTATCGTTGAATACAATAGCTCATACTATTGGTGCTGCTGGTGCTGGGGCTCAAGCGACCAAGTTATTTGGAGAGTTGTACTTCGGAATAATCTCTGCTGTTCTAACATTGTTGATACTCGTATTTTCAGAGATTATCCCTAAAACACTTGGCGCTAGATATTGGCGTCAATTAGCGCCAATCTGTGGTTATATTCTTTGGTGGGTTCAATTTTTGATGTACCCCCTAGTCGTGATGGCGAAGATATTAACAGGCTGGATGGCTCCTAAGAGTGAGGCTCCCACAGTATCTAGGGATGACTTCCATATGCTGGCTAATATGGGCCGCAGAGAAGGGGTTATCAATGCAAACGAGGCGCGCGCAATAAGTACGCTCTTGGCATTTAGAGGTTTGACTGCGAGAGACGTTATGACACCTCGAACAGTAATGGCTACTTTGTCCGGGGCTATTCGAGTAGGAGACATTCTTCCTGGTGATCCATCCTTGAGATTTTCAAGAATTCCAATTTATAACAGCAATGATGATGATATTGTTGGTTTTGTCCGTAAAGACGATATATACAAAGAGGTCGCAGAAGGTCGTTTAGATACTCGACTTGACAGTCTTAAGCGGGAACTATTGAGTGCTTTAGAGGTAAAGGCTTTGCCTGAACTGATGCAAACTATGGTTAATGAGCGGGTTTCAATAAGCTTAGTTGTGAGCGAGTACGGTGATCCACTTGGCATCGCTACGATGGAAGACCTAGTAGAAACCATGCTAGGTATGGAAATTGTTGATGAGTCAGATAGTCATATTGATATGCAAGAACGTGCTAGAGAGCTTTGGCGGCTCCGAGCTAACGCAGCGGGTCTTGAGCTCGGTCATGACGAATAATAACTAGCGTTAAAACAAAAAATCATGAAATTTCATTTGTTAGATGAAAAAAGCCCTTTAGGGAAAGGGCTTTTTGTGTAGGCTTACTACTTAATTCGAATCATTAGCTCATCTGAATGCTCTAATACGTCCAATTTCATATCGGCTAGTTCATTCTCATGAATGACTGAAACAGCGGCGACTTTGGCTCCAAAATCAGCATAACTTTCGTATCCGCACACGAAATACCAAGCCTGCTCAGGGCCCCAGAAATGCTCCATCATATTGCACCCGCCAAATGCAGAATCATAAGCACTAAAGATGGTTGACGCATTCGCCCTTTTTTCGTTATCCGTAAGATAAGGACCAAAGGTATAACGAGCCATAACTACATAAGGCGTCAGTTTGGTAAGGTTCGCCTCAACTACCGCAACCAAATGATCGCTATGATTGCCGTGAAGTTGCCTAGCTTCTCTCCCCGCAGGCTCGTCAGTATCATTTATTTCGCCAAAATGCTCCCAGCTATCAAAATAACAATAAGTATAAAATGCTCGATCCCCACCAAATTGATGCCTTAGTAGGCCACAGTCATTAAAGCCACTACTTTCAAGAGATGCTATAGATTTTTTAAGGCTCTTAGCTAAAATAGCTGGATTACTGCCTGCAGGAATAGTGTATGAAGAGAGATAAGCAAAGTTATTTCCCTTCACCTTCGGGCTTGCCTCTCCCTCTTCGTGATGAGCAGCTGTAGCCGAAAAAGTAAGGCTGATGAACGCCAAAATAATTAGTAAATTTTTCATGATTAATCCTCAAAGTCTGAAGCTTGTGTTTTGTGAACACCGCCATAACTGGCCGGAGAATAATGAGCGCTTCGTAAAACCCAATTACCGTCCTCTTTTACCCAATTCATTGTTACTCGAGTTCTATAGTCATTCATCTTGCCATTACTACCCACCATGCCTTCTGAGTAGAAACGTACATGGACGACGTCATCCGCGATCGCAGTCGCTTCTGGATAAAAATATTGCGTAATTGCATCACCACTTTTCTTCCATCCAGCGATTGTTTGGACCGCAGGTTGCTTGTGAAAGCTCCCATCCGAATTAGTGTCTAATGTGCCAGATTTGCTCGAAAGCGCTATTACTGCTTTAAAATCTCGGGTGTTTCGAGCATCCATATAGGCGGACAAAGCCTCTAAAACCTCAGCCTCACTAGATTCTGAGTGTTGATCTGCATAGGCAAAATTACCTAAGCTCATAATGATGGTTATTGTTGTTAGTGCTAACTTTTTCATGTATGACTCCTTTTATTAGAATTGTTTATGCTTCCATGATCATCCAATCATAAGTGCATATTTATAGACTAGCACCTCATTTGGTAGTTTGTGAGATATATTCAGAAATCTATCGATGAGGCGCCATCGTAGCACTAGGTTTATGATTTAAAAGTTATGGAACTTTGCAGTATGCGTTATTTTAAATTTCAATATGGCTTAGAGCAGACATTGATTGAGAGTCGGGCTGTTAACTATCTTGCCGAACACATAAAAAACTTATTCACTCGCGCGTATTAGTAATACTAGCTAACAGCAGGAGTCCCATCTGACAAAAAAGAGAGGGGTACCCCCGGGGTGCGGTCGGAATATCGTTAGTGCAGGGATTTCGAATTATTGGTCTATAGATACCCTTATAGTGGGTAAATATTCTGCATATAAAAAAACCCCTGTAAAAACAGAGGTTTAATTAATATATGGCGGTGGGATAGGGATTCGAACCCTAGATACGCTATTAACGTATGCCAGTTTTCAAGACTGGTGCATTCAACCGCTCTGCCATCCCACCTTTTGAAGGCGCGATTATACAGCGCCTTTTGCTTGGAACAAGTCCCAATTAAGACTTTGGTGTATTTTCCTCTGAAGATTTTTCAGATGGATTGGTTTTACCAGTTTCAGAGTCAGCATTTTTAGCCTTTGAAGTAGCCTTTGGCTTTGTCTCGGCACGCTTTTTCCGTGGGTCATTAGAGGCCCTTGGTCCAGCCTTTTTGGGTTTGCTAGGTACTGGTATCGGATCCGATGAAACCGTTGGAGAGGGCATTTCAACCCGCTCTGTGCTCACCTTGACCTCCACAACAGGCTTAGGTTTTTTGCGAGGATCATTGCTGGCTCTTACCGCTGTATCAGCTGCAGGAGAAGCTTCTGAGTCGCCTGCAGGCTTAGCTTTATCGGCTTTCGAAGGTTTAGCTTTTGGTTTTGCCTTCGCCTTCGCCTTCGCAGCAGATTTCTTGGCTACTGGCTTCTTGGGGGTATCTGCGTTATCAACGACTGAATCACTTATAGTATCAATAGCTTTACTACTTGGTTCATCCTGTGATGATTTTGCCTTAGGCGCGGCTTTGCGCTTGGGCTTAGGTTTGGCTTCTTTAGGCTGTGCAGTGTCGGCTACATTAACTTCTTTGACTGGCGTTCGATCGGTAGTTGCCTTGGGCGTCTTGACTTCCTCAGACGGTGAAGTAGGGGCTTTATCTGCAGCTTCATCGCTAGGGGAGTTAGTTAGCGTGCTCGCTTGGTCCAGCATAGCCTTTGGCACATCTTGTCGCTGACGACGACGACGGGGCCCGCGACGTTTGTCGTCGGGACGCCGTTTCAGCTTGTCGCCACTTTCAGCTTTTGCTGAAGTCTCAACTGTCTTGGTGTCAGTGGTTTTTTGGACTGACGCTTCCTTGGGAGCCACCGCATCTTTTGGGCGATTGTTTTTATTGCGGCGATTATTACGGTTTTGATTGCCTTTAGGAGCGTTTTTTTGGTCATTTGACTGTTCAGCACTGGCATTCTTGTTTTCAGCATTACGCTCGTTAGGACGGCGATTGTTTTGCCCGCCACGATTACGATTATTTTGCCCGCCACGATTTCGATTATTGCGGTTGTTACGACTTCTATTGTTAGTAGGTTTTGGTTTCTTTTCTACGACTGGTTCTTCAGTCTCACCAAACATACTCGCCCATAGTCGTTTAACAAAGCCTTGGCTTTTTTCCTCAATAACTGGAGCAGGGGCCATAACTGGAGCAGGGGTGGAGGGAATTACCGTTTTAACTGCAGGTTTTGGTAGAGCCTGGGGCGCTGCAGTATCTGTTACGACTTCCTCTTCTGGTTTGCTAAGTTCATTGGCAAGCCGATAGCTAAAGTCGGTGGTCTCTTCATCTTGATTACGGATTCTAACCACTTCAAAGTGAGGCGTTTGCATCTCAGTGTTGGGTAACACAGTAACCCTAATGTTATTTCGCGACTCAATATCTGAGATCTCTTTACGTTTTTCATTAAGTAAAAAGGTCGCTACTGGAACCGGCACTATGGCGCGAATTTCCCGACTGAATTCTTTTTGAGCTTCTTCTTCGACCAATCTTAATATCGATAAAGCAAGGGATCTGGTCCCACGAATGGTGCCTTGCCCTTTGCAACGAGGGCATGTTCGAGACATTGTTTCTTCGAGAGACGGACGCAGTCTCTGCCGGGACATTTCTAACAGGCCAAAGCGAGAGATTCGACCTACCTGTACCCGGGCACGATCAACTTCTAGAGCATCACGCATCTTGTTCTCGACATCCTTTTGGTGGCGGCTATTAAGCATATCGATAAAATCGATGACAATGAGGCCACCCACATCGCGCAGACGCAACTGGCGGGCTATTTCTTCTGCTGCTTCTTTATTGGTGTTGAACGCAGTTTCTTCGATATCACCACCTTTGGTTGCGCGAGCAGAGTTGATATCGATTGAGACTAATGCCTCGGTGATATCGATCACTATCGATCCTCCAGAAGGCAAACTCACTTCTCTGCAGAAAGCTGTTTCAATCTGGTTTTCGACCTGATAGCGGTTGAAAAGCGGAATTTCATCCTGATAAAACTTCACTTTGCTTCTAAAGTCAGGCATGACCGTAGTTATGAAGGCTGCCGCAAGAGCGTAAGCTTCTTCGCCATCGACAATAACTTCTCCAACGTCTTGACGCAGGTAGTCTCTGATTGCACGAACAATCACGTTACTCTCTTGGAACAAAAAGTGGGGCGCCTTAGCCTTCCCAGACTCTTCAGTAATAGTATTCCACAGCTGTAACAAATAGTTGAAGTCCCACTGAAGCTCTTCGGTCGCTCGACCGATGCCTGCTGTTCTTACAATTGCACCCATACCATCAGGAATATCAAGACCCCGCATTGCCTCTCTCAAGTCAGCCCGCTCATCACCTTCGATACGCCGAGATATCCCGCCAGCGCGAGGATTATTAGGCATTAGTACAAGATAGCGACCGGCCAAACTGATAAAGGTAGTTAGTGCTGCGCCTTTATTGCTTCGCTCTTCTTTCTCGACTTGAACGATGACTTCTTGACCCTCTTTGAGGGCGTCTTGAACACGGACGCGACCACCATCAGAAGCACCTTTTTTGAAGTATTCTCGAGATATTTCTTTTAGAGGAAGGAATCCATGACGTTCTGCGCCATAATCAATAAAAGCGGCTTCAAGGCTAGGCTCAACTCGGGTTACCTTACCTTTATAAATGTTTGATTTTTTTTGTTCTCTGGTTCTGTTTTCTATATCTAAATCATATAGCCGCTGGCCATCTACCATAGCAACACGCACTTCTTCAGTGTGTGATGCATTAATTAACATACGTTTCATAATTCACCTTTACTTGTTGGTCTGAGCAGTATCAGAGTAAAGGAATGAAAGAGAGAAAAGGGACACGAGTAGGCATCGACAGCAGACTTCAAGCGCTAATAAAAGATAACATTATTAGCGTGAGCTATAACGCGACGTTACCGAATAAAACCGACAAAATTCGAGCTTATGCTTCCATTTTGTTCGGCCACAGGATTTAAATCGCTAGTGCCTTATTATTGCTAATTCAGAGTAGTGGTCGCACGGAGCCTACCTTTAGGTAAATTTCTGTGCATTGATAACCGCAAATTTCAAGCCATAACTAAGCTTGTTAAAACTGTCTCCAAATCAACTAATTCTTCGTTTTTTATTCAGCTACTCACTGTATATCAACGCCTTCGAGTATAAAATGGTATCGTTTGTATGACGATAGTCGAAGCGGCAGTGCCTAGCTTTTAACCTTTGTCTATTTCAGACTTTTACTTGCTGAACTCACTCAGCTATATTTGGCTATCTGCTCGTAACAATTCAGCAAATAGCCCTGTATTCTTGGCCTATTCAGTAGTCAGGCCCTTAAAACCCTCAACACTGTGCCTTCCATTGGGCACTCTGCATGTCGGTTTGGGGCGCAATATAACAATAAACACCGGTTCCTACAAATCAAAGTAGTAATTAGATTTGTTTATAACGCTTTGCTCGTTACAATGCCACGCTGAGAAACTAATGGATCTATCATTCGTGGAAGAAAATAAGTTCGACAAAGTAACCTATACCGAAATAGGACCTGAACATGACGGTCAGCGATTGGATAATTTTCTCATAAGGCATCTCAAGGGCGTCCCTAAGTCTCGTATTTACAATCTTTTACGTAAAGGTGAGGTGCGAATTAATAAAGGGCGAGTGAAGCCAGACACTCGAATTAAAGAAGGTGATATCGTGAGGATAGCACCCGTTAGAACCGCTCAGAGAGGCGCCCCTGCTGTTCCTGGAAAAGAACTCAAACGGTACCTTTCTGAGAATGTTTTGTTCGAAGATGAAGGGCTTCTGATTTTTAATAAGCCGAGTGGTCTTGCGGTGCACGGGGGTAGTGGGGTGTCCTTGGGTGCAATAGAGGCGTTTCGAGCCGAAAGGCCGGAGCAAAGGTTTCTGGAGTTAGTTCATAGATTAGACCGAGAAACTTCCGGTTGCTTAATGTTTGCAAAAAAACGTAGTGTCTTGCTCGATATACAAAACGCCATGCAGCGCAACCAGGTCAAAAAGACCTATCAAACGTTGGTGTCGGGCCAATGGCCGAAGGGCAAGAGTACCGTTAATGCGCCTTTACGAAAAAACCAACTTTCCTCTGGCGAGCGTATTGTCAAGGTTGATGTTGAAGGAAAAGCCTCAGTTACCCACTTCGATATCGCGCAACGCTTTAAGCAGGCAACTTTGTTAGATGTAACTTTAGAAACTGGACGAACTCACCAAATTAGAGTGCATTGCCAGTTCTCAGGGCAGCCTATTGCAGGAGATGAGAAATATGGGGACAAAGAGTTCAATGATTCAATGCGTAGTCTTGGGTGCAGACGTCTGTTCTTACACGCCAAGAGTCTAAGATTCAAGCATCCATTGTCTGATCAGTGGGTTGTCGTGGACGCGCCCTTGCCAGATGATCTGGGCAAGGTTCTTCAAAAGATACAATAACTATAGGAAAGAAATATCACTAAGCCAAGACTACTTATTTTTGACTGGGATGGGACTCTCTGTGACTCAGTAGACAAAATATCTAACTGTATCCGTCTGGCTGCAGCTGATGTAGGTTTGACGGTGCCATCACGCCGGAGCGCCGCTGATATTATCGGTCTTGGTTTAGTGGAAGCGACTAATCAGCTCTTTCCTGGTCTTGACGGAACTGATGTCAAAGCTTTTACTGAGTTATATTCGCGACATTTCCGGGAACAAGACAAGGCGCCATGCCAATTCTTCCCCGGTGTTACACAAACTTTGGATGTCCTTAAAAGCCAAGGCTATATTCTCGCAGTTGCGACCGGTAAGAGTAGGGCGGGTCTTGATAGAGTCTTGGCTACTCGTGATATGGGTGATTATTTCGATGGGTCACGCTGTGCAGATGAAACGATGTCAAAGCCAAATCCATTAATGCTAAATGAGCTTCTTGATGAATTCTCTGTAAGCAGTACTGAAGCCCTCATGGTTGGGGATACGGAGTTTGATTTGTCGATGGCTAAGCAGGCATCAATAAGATCGATTGGCGTTAACTATGGTGCTCACAGTAAAGAGCGTCTAGAGTTTTATCATCCAGTTGCATGTGTCGACAGCTTTTCAGATATATTAAAATATTTATAAATATCAGTGTTTTAATTGAGTAATATAAAGCTATATCTAAATTACATCAATCTTAAAGTGCCTAAGCAATTTGCATAAGTCTATCAAAGGAAGCCCCACAAGAGATGTCGGATCTGTAGTCTTAACCGCCTCAAAAAGGCTTATCCCAAGACCCTCAACTTTAAAACTTCCCGCACAATCGTAAGGTTTCTCTGCAGCTAAATACGCCTGTATTTGACTCTCATTTAAATCCTTAAAGTGAACATCAGTCGTGTTGATGCATGATTTCCATCGCAATTCACCTGATGAATCCATCTGAGCGATGGCAATTGCGCTATGAAATTTGACCAATTTTCCCGACTGCAATAATAGCTGCGCTACTGCACGGTCATGGCTGACGGGTTTATTAATTGGCTTGCCTTCAAGATCTGCAACCTGATCAGCGCCTATTACGACAGCCTCAGGATAACGTTTTGCAATAGAACAAGCTTTAGACTCCGCTAACCGTATGGCCGTTCCGGTGGGTGCTTCATCTGGAAGGGCGTATTCGTCCGTCCCTGGGGCAACGCAGGCGAACTTTAAATTCAAGCGAGATACAAGCGACCGCCTATATTTGGATGTGGATGCTAAAATTATTTGAGACATTAGGCTGCTTTTTATATTTTAGGTGTTTGCTTAAGAATTTAAGCTCCCAATATCGCTGAGAAAGCTCGTTATTACACATTCTAACCTGCTACTGAACTTTAAAGCACTGAAATCAACCAATTTTCTTTGACAGATCACAGTGTTCTGCATATCATGCGCGCCTAACTGAGATCGACCTGATTTTATGGCACTGCCGACTCACATTGACCCACGAAAACTGGCCCTCCAAGGTTATCTACTTGAAGGTGAAGTTAAGGCTGATAACCTTCCAAGGTTGGCAGCATCAGTTTCTGAGATATGTAAGCCTTTAAAAGCTTCGATTCAATTTGAGGTAGATGAATCACGAGCCAAGATAGCTCACGGTATTGCGGATGTAACTGTTAGTGCTGTTTGTCAGCGTTGTTTAGATCCAGTACAGGTTGATCTTCATGCTGAGTTTGCAGTGCAGGTTATTTGGTCAGAAGAGCATGAGGATAGAGTTGCAAAGAACTATGAGCCTTGGCTTGTTGTTGATAAAATGGCCAACTTAAACGAGTTACTTGAAGATGAAATTTTATTAGCGCTACCATTGGTTAATTACCACGCCAACGGGGAGTGCACAGGGGATACCTTTGTAGCAGAGGTAGACGCTATAAGTGATGAAGCTATCGTTGATAGCCCATTTAGCATTTTAGAGCAGTTAAAACGTAATTGATAACTGCATACAATATTTAGATTAGGAGTATCTGATGGCTGTTCAAAAGAGTCGTAAAACTCGTTCAAAACGCGGCATGCGTCGCGCTCATGATGCATTGACTTCAGCAACTGTTTCTACTGATTCAGTGAGCGGAGAGAGACACCTGCGTCACCATGTGACTGCAGACGGTTTCTACCGCGGACAAAAAGTGGTCGAGACAAGCGCCGACTAGGCATTCCTTTGACAAGTTCGGTTCGGATTGCGGTAGATGCGATGGGTGGTGAATTTGGCCCATCGGTCACCGTGTCTGCACTGATATCATCTCTAGAAAGACATCCAAATGTGGAGGCCGACTTATTCGGCAACAAAGCAGCTATATCCGTTGAGTTGGATCAAGCCTCTTCGCAGGTCAAGAGTCGAATAAGTGTCTACCACTCTGATGGAGAGGTTTGTGACAACGACAAGCCCTCTACTGTGCTAAGACAAAAAAGAGACTCATCTATGGGCCTCGCTATTAATGCCGTCGCAACCCGTCAAGTGGATGCTTGTATCAGCGCGGGAAATACTGGTGCTCTTATGGCTCTCGGCTTGATCAACCTGAAAACTCTTCCCGGAATCTCCCGTCCGGCGATTTGCACCACATTCCCTACCGTTGAGGGAAGAACCTATGTTCTGGATTTAGGCGCCAATATTCACTCGTCGGCTGGGCAGTTACATGAGTTTGCCATTTTGGCTGATTTAACTGCGAAACTTCTCGATAATATTGCTAACCCCACTGTTAGATTATTAAATGTTGGAGTAGAGGACATTAAGGGTAGTGAGGAATTGCAACAGGCAGCGATACTATTAGAGAGTGATTCGAGTATTAATTACTCAGGATTCATAGAAGGCGATGGCATTTTTGAAGGTATTGCAGATATTGTTGTATGTGATGGCTTCAGCGGTAATATTGCACTCAAGACAACCGAGGGCTTCGCTAATATGATTTCAGTTATTTTAGAGGACCTTGTCAAAAAGAACTGGCTTGCCCGACTAGCACTAGGGGTTTTCAGTCGCTCTTTTAAGGATCTTAAAAATAGACTCGACCCTTCGCTTTATAACGGAGCATATCTCTTGGGCTTAGATGGAGTCGTGGTTAAAAGTCATGGAAGTGCCTCTAGGAAGGCTTTCGGACACGCCCTGGATGTCGCTATTGAAGCTGCAGCGCACAACTTGCCTAAGGCGCTATCGCCATTACTGCAAGCAAAATTTATTGATATTACTGAATAGTGGACGCCCATGAAAAATAATCTTGCCTTTGTATTTCCTGGACAGGGATCTCAGAAAATCGGAATGCTTAGTGAATTAGCGGAATTCAACCCTATTATTGAGGAAACATTCAGCCAAGCATCTGAGGTGCTTGGCTATGATTTATGGAAAATGAGCCAAGAGGGGACTCAGGAACAAATTAATTTAACCGAACGTACGCAACCTCTTTTACTAGCATCAAGTGTGTCTGTTTGGCGTGTTTGGACACAGAGAAATGGTTCCATGCCTGGGCTATTAGCTGGACATAGTTTAGGTGAATGGTCGGCACTGGTATGCGCGGGTGCGGTAAAGTTCGAAGATGCTATTGGAATTGTTAGATCAAGAGGAGCGTTAATGCAGGATGCAGTCCCTGTTGGGATTGGTGCTATGGCTGCAATAATAGGCTTGGATGATGAGGCCATTTGCCAGTCCTGTGCTGACGCGAGGGGAGATGAAGTTGTCGACGCAGTAAATTTTAATGCTCCAGGACAGGTGGTCATAGCTGGATCAGCCGACGCGGTCGGACGTGCTATAGAATTATGTAAAGCGGCCGGTGCGAAGCGCGCGCTGCCATTGCCAGTGAGCGCTCCTTTTCATACCTCCTTAATGGCACCTGCTTCCGATGGACTGACAGATCAAGTTAGATCTGTAGCGTTTAGCACTCCTGAGATACCTGTGATACATAATGTCCATGGTCAGTCTGAGAGCGATCCGGCAGCTATTAAGCAGTTAATGCTTGAACAAATTTATAGCCCGGTCCGTTGGGTAGATTGTGTTCTTGAGCTAAGACGACGAGGCGCTGAGCAGTTTGTCGAGTGCGGCCCTGGTCGTGTCTTGAGCGGATTGTCCAAGCGAATTGATAAGGAAATAGTCTCCTTTTCAACAGATGATGTTGCCGGTCTGGAAAATGCCCTGGCTGCTGTTTAAATAATTAAAGGTGAATCTATGAGTGAAGAATCAAAAGTAGTATTGGTCACTGGGGCAAGTCGCGGTATCGGAGCGGCAATAGCCGATACACTTGGTGAATCCGGATATACCGTCATAGGGACGGCGACCACGACCTCTGGTGCTGACAGCATAAGTCAACGGTTTGCTGATAAAGCAATTTTGGGTGCGGGGATGCCATTAAATGTAACCGACCCGGATTCGATTAGTGCTCTTTTACAGAGTATTGTGGAAAACTTTGGTGCTCCTACTGTATTGGTAAATAATGCAGGTATCACCAAAGATAATATATTGATGCGTATGAAAGAAGATGAATGGTTAGATGTAATTAATACTAACCTCAACGCAGTTTTTCGCTTGTCTAAGGCTTGTGTTAGACCTATGACTAAAGCCCGTTGGGGACGAATAGTCAATATAAGCTCAGTTGTAGGTTCAATGGGCAATGGTGGGCAGAGCAACTATTCTGCCACTAAAGCCGGAGTTGAAGGATTTAGCCGCGCGCTTGCCAAAGAACTAGGCTCACGTAGTATTACAGTTAACACGGTGGCGCCGGGCTTTATTGATACAGACATGACTAAAGATCTACCTGAAGCCAACAAAGAGGTTCTTTTGGGGCAGATTCCCTTAGCCCGACTAGGAGCTCCAGAAGAGATTGCGTCAGTAGTTAAATTTTTGGTAAGTGATGCTGCAGGCTATATTACAGGGGAAACTATCCATGTAAATGGCGGAATGTACATGTCTTAGTAAGCTGTTTTTCTATTAATCTTATAGCTTTTTTTTATTTAGAGACTAGCATTTTAATATTTGTAAGGTAAAATGCCGGCCTTAACTCACATAATCCCTTTTTCGAGTCTTGTGACTTGAAAACAGTAAACATCAGATCCCTTATATGGAGTGGAGACAAGATGAGTAATATCGAAGAACGCGTTATCAAAATGGTTGCCGAGCAACTAGGTGTTAAAGAAGAAGACGTGAAGGTGACTTCATCGTTTGTGGAAGATCTCGGTGCAGACTCCCTTGACACTGTCGAGTTGATTATGGCTCTTGAAGAGGAGTTTGATGCGGAGATTCCTGACGAGGAAGCGGAGAAGATCGCAACTGTCAATGATGCAATTACTTATATCAATGCGAACAGCTAAATATAAAGATATTAAAAGCCGCTCCAATTGGGGCGGTTTTTTTTTGGCCAGAAGTTTTGTTTAATGGGCCTATGAAAACATTAGACTTCTTCTATTCAATCGATGGTTATCCAGAACTCTGCAGCACTGATTCATCAGTACTGTTGGCTGATCGTGGCCTTAGCTATGGCCATGGATTATTTGAAACCATTTATTACATTAACTCCAAGTTTCCCCTGAAACATCGGCATCTCAGCAGAATGTGTACAGATGCAGCCAAACTCGGTATTAAGGCTAACGAAAAAAAGCTAGACGGATATCTGAGTAAGTTTCACGATATTCTGGTTTATCATAAATTTACTGGAGGTGTTGTAAAGATCATTCTCTCTGCTGGGTCGGGAGGAAGGGGTTACCAAAATCCTGATAACATAAACCCAAATGTTATTTTTCGCTATAGCCCTAGTGTAGCTGAGGGCAATTTGCAGCGTGATCTCGGAGTTAACCTGTGGCGCTGTGAGCATCAACTAGCGATTAATAAACCACTGGCCGGTATTAAACATTTAAATCGCTTAGATCAGGTTTTAGCGCGCAATGAGGCGCACCCAAATGAGTGTGATGATGGTTTAATGTTCGATACTAACGGCTGTCTTGTTGAGACTACTTCGGCAAATGTATTTATTAAAACTCAGTCCCACGGGTGGACTACCCCCGATTTATCGCACTGTGGCGTTTCAGGGGTGATGCGTTCTATCTTAATTGATGAGATATTTCCTGAGTTGCAATTAGCAGTAAGAATTAATCACATAACTGAAATAGAACTTAGTGCTGCCTCCGAGATATTCATTTGTAACTCTGTTAAAGGTATTGTTCCAGTTACAGGTATACTTAATCAAGATCAGTCGAAAATAAAACCTATTGGGATCGGCAGTAATACAAGAGACTTGCAACTAATGTTAGCCCAACTCTATCCGAGTTTTAAATGACTTCTTTCATGCTTAGACTTTCACTATGGATAACAGTGGTAGGATTTATCGGAGCGGGTTGGCTCTATGGTTTTGTAGCACAGCATCTAGACAGCCCAATTAAGCTTGTGGGTACATCAGAAACGCCTATTGCTTGGGTTATCCCTAAGGGCAGTAATCTTAGTGAGGTTAACGATCGGTTGCACAGACAAAAAATAATAAGTCACCCTAAATTATTGTCTATGTATGCAATCATACGCGATAAAACGGACATTCAGGCTGGAGATTATTGGATCGATTCAACCGATACTGCTCGGACGTTATTGGCTAAGTTCAACAGCGGCCAAGTTATTCGTCGTAAGCTTACATTCCCTGAAGGTTGGTCTTTTGAACAGTGGTTATCGCACCTAAACTCAACAACCCAGTTCAGCCTAGAATCTACACAAGATGTGTCGGCTCTGCTTGACGCAGCTGATTTTAAGAAGAATAACCCTGAAGGCTGGTTTTTCCCCGATACGTACACCTATACCTCATCTGACTCAGTTGCGGACATCCTTAAGAGAGCGCATCGTAAAATGCAGGAAATACTTACTAAGGAATGGCATGATAGAGCATCGGGCCTACCTTACGATTCTCCCTACGAGGCATTAATCATGGCCTCGATAATCGAAAAAGAAACAGGTCTAGTGATGGAACGACCTGCAATTGCAGGCGTCTTTGTTAGACGTTTACAGAAGCGAATGAGATTGCAAACTGATCCCACGGTGATCTACGGAATGGGCAAGAGATTTGATGGAGATATTCGAAGATCAGATCTCAAGAACTATACACCATATAACACTTATATGATCAATGGTCTTCCTCCAACGCCAATTGCTATGCCGAGCGCAGAGGCCATTCATGCTGCACTTCACCCCGAGGAGGGTTCTAGCCTATACTTCGTAGCGCGAGGTGATGGCGGGCATTACTTTTCAGATACACTCGAAGAGCATAAAGAAGCGGTAAGACGTTATCAAATCGATGGCCGGACAGACAAGTATCACTCTGCCCCAACAAAATCTGAGTAAATAAAGCGACAAATAGATGCAAGCTAAATTTATCACTATTGAAGGAACCGAAGGGGTAGGAAAGACTACCAACATTGAGTTCATTCAAAATTGGCTTAGCCAACGAGGTGTTGAGTTTATATCGACTCGAGAACCTGGCGGCACGCCCTTGGCCGAGCAAGTGCGCGAGTTACTTTTAACGCCTCGTGAAGAAAAGGTCGGGGACGCTACAGAGCTTCTACTCATGTTTGCCGGTAGGGCGCAGCATTTGGACCAGGTGATATTGCCTGCCCTTAATTCAGGAAGTTCAGTGCTATGTGACCGGTTCACTGATGCTTCTTACGCCTACCAAGGATTTGGTCGAGAAATGGATTGTTCTTTGATTGCTCAGCTCGAGCAGATTGTCCAAGGTGATCTCAGACCTGATTTGACGTTAATTCTCGATATTCCAGTAGAAATTGGTCTCAAGCGGGCTAGCGAGCGAAGTACTCCAGATCGCTTTGAGCAGGAAAAAATTGAATTTTTTGATCGAGTGCGGCATGGATACCTTAAAATTGCTGAAGATAATCCTGGACGCTGTGCTGTGATTGATGCTTCTCAGTCCCTTGAAGAGGTTCAGGCAAGTATTGAAGCTGTATTAGAGAACTTTTACTCTCAACCGAGTGCAACTTAGTAATGGAGGCGTATCAGACTGGTGTCCCGCTACCATTGCCTTGGCAAGAGGATGTCTGGAAGGATTTTAGCCAAGCATTAGAGTATGAGCGACTTCCCCATGCCTTGTTGATTAGTGGTCCCAATGGAATTGGAAAGCAACGATTAGCAACAGCTCTAGCTCATAGGCTACTCTGTACGGCAGAGAAGCATAATTATGCCTGTGGTGTCTGCAAAGGCTGTCAGTTACTTGCAGCTGGCTCTCATCCTGATCTTGTTTTATTAGAGCCACCCGATGCAGGAAAAGATATTCTAATTGGAGATATACGGAAGTTGATATCGACCTTAGATAAAACGGCGCAGCAGGGGGGTTGGAAGGTGGCAATCATCGCCCCTAGTGAATCTATGAACAACAGTTCTTCAAATGCTCTTTTAAAAAGCCTTGAAGAACCACAAGGTAAGACACTGATTATTTTGGTTGCTCATCGACCGAGTTTACTATCCGCAACAATTCGAAGTAGGTGCCAGAAGAGGGCCCTGTTAACTCCCCCAGCTAAAGTAGCAGGCGATTGGTTAAAAATCATTACTGGGGATAACGGTAGTGTAGATAAAGCTCTGGAAGTAGCATCTGGTAGGCCTTTGCTCGCTCTTGACTCCATTCAAAGCGATACGCTACAGGAGCAAGAAACCTTTGAAGGAGTGCTAGTGGCGGTTCGCGATGGAGATCTCTCTTTTATCGACGGTGCACAACAATGTAGCAAGTTGGCTCCTTCGCAAGCTATCGAATGGTTTATGAATTATCTTCACCGCCTAGTTACAAGCGATTCGACCAGCCAAGGGAATCAAAAAATATATCTATTTTCTGATCGATTACACCTTATGCACGCCATGATCCTGTCAGGCAGCAATATAAACCAGCAGTTAATATGGGAAGAGCTATTAATGAGTTGGGCTCAGGTGTTTTCAAATAGATAGCATGCTTACAAAATAATTAGTTAATCATTAGGGTAACAATTCAATATGCTGGTAGATTCGCATTGTCATCTTGATCAGTTAGATCTCACGACCCGTGATGGCGGTTTAGCAGCAGTTGTGTCTGATGCAGCCGCTCGGGGGGTTGGGCAAATACTTAGTATTGCTGTAGATTTGGAATCATCTAAATCCCTCGTTGAACTAACTGCAGACTTTCCAAACATTTATACCTCTGTTGGAGTTCATCCATTGAATAAAAACATTCAGACGGTTGTCTCTGTAGAGCAACTTGTTGCTCTAACGCGTCAGCCTGGTGTCATTGCCGTCGGTGAAACAGGATTGGACAACTTCTATAGCTCGGACACCATTGAATGGCAGAGTGAAAGTTTTGTAAATCATCTAATAGCGAGTCAACAGACTAATAAGCCCATTATCATCCACACCAGAGATGCGGTTGACGAAACCATTGCTCTGTTGCGAAAGTACCGATCTCCAGCAGCAGGGGTGATGCATTGCTTCACCGAATCCTGGGATATGGCCCAAGATGCAATTGATCTTGGATTCTATATCTCTTTTTCGGGTATTATTACCTTCAAAAATGCAGAAGAGCTCAGACGCGTTGCGGCCAAGATTCCATTAGACAGGCTCCTCGTTGAAACAGATTCTCCCTGGTTGGCACCCGTGCCACATAGAGGCTCGAAGAATGAACCTCAATATGTGGTTGAAGTGGCGCAATGTTTGGCTGATATACATGGTATTGAACTCGCACATTTAGCACACATAACCACGCAAAACTTTCAACGACTGTTTAATATATCTACAGTTTGATCAAAAATTAGGAAAACCGGAAATGACACAAGACCAACAGCCTCACTCCCAGTTTATTATTAGGACATTCCCTGTCGGACCGCTGCAGTGTAATTGCTCCATTATTGGCGACCGCCTTTCATCAAAAGCCCTAGTTGTCGATCCAGGTGGTGATGCAGACCAAATTTTGGGTCTACTGGAAGAGCTGAACTTGACCGTTGTTGGAATCATTCACACCCATGCCCATCTTGACCATATACTGGCTTCAGGCGTTATAAAAGAGGCCACAGGGGCTCCCATTTACTTGCATGAGGGAGACAAGTTTCTTTGGGATATGGTGAGTCAGCAATGTGTGATGTTTGGAGTGCCACCAGTAACACTACCAGACCCCGATCATTTTATGGAGGATGATCAGGCTTTAAATTGTTGCGGAGGGGTTGCTATTCACACTCCTGGGCATACGCCCGGATCTATAAGCTTCTGGTTTGAGGAGTATAAGACGCTGATTGCTGGAGATACTTTATTCCAAGGTAGCATTGGTCGTACTGATCTACCAGGTGGAAACTTTGACCAAATTGTCACCTCGATCAAAGAACGGATATATACCCTTGATGATGATGCCATAGTAGTTACTGGTCATGGACCGAATACCGTTATAGGCTCTGAGAAAGCCGGAAACAGCTTCGTTCGTAGCTAAAATCTCTTAATCTAAGGACTTAAAAATGAAACAACAACTCGCTACCATGCTTGAACTACAAAACAATATGAATACCAAGGTACATGCAAATTGGCGTGAGCAGCAGTTTGAGTGGTATCGGGCGATTTGGATAGAATGTGCTGAGCTACTAGATCACTACGGCTGGAAATGGTGGAAGAAACAAACACCAGATGTTGATCAAATTGCGCTTGAATTAGTAGATATTTGGCATTTTGGCCTCAGCCTTTTGTTGCTGCAGGATGATTCTGTTGAGGACATCATATCTAGGGTTGAGAGCGGGTTCGCATCCCCTCAGGAGAGTGGTGATTTCGCTGTAGATTTAGAGAATTTTACAGAGCAAACACTGGCTACCAAGAATTTTGATATTGCAGGTTTTGCACGCTTAATGGTCGGTATTAAAATGGACTTCGAAACGCTTTATGTTGGGTATGTAGGTAAAAATGTACTTAACTTCTTCCGTCAGGACAATGGTTATCAAGACGGAACTTATGTGAAGCAGTGGGGCGGCGTCGAAGATAATGAGCATTTGGTGGAGATCGTTGCCACCCTTGATACCGGATCAAGCAGTTTTGCTGACGATTTATATAAAAGTATGGGCGCTCGCTACAAGAAGCTATGCCAATAATCTAAAAGAACTAAATATTTGGCGGATTAATAGCCTGTATATAGCGGATGCGTTATGCATTTTTTTTTACCGACCGTATAATGGCGCCTTTCTAAATACCAACTAAATTTTTCGGAGATAAACTGTGACTTCACCCGTTCGCGTTACTGTTACTGGAGCAGCAGGCCAGATTAGCTATTCTTTGTTGTTCCGCATCGCCGCTGGCGAAATGCTCGGCCCCAATCAGCCTGTTATCTTACAGATGCTAGAAATCACTCCTGCTTTAGAAGCGTTGAAGGGCGTTGCCATGGAGCTCGAAGACTGTGCTTTTCCATTATTAGCAGGAATGGTTTGCACTGATGATGCGAGTGAAGCCTTTAAAGACTCTGATTACGCGTTGCTTGTTGGCGCTCGACCGCGAGGTCCAGGAATGGAGCGCAAAGATCTGCTAGAAGCTAATGCAGCGATATTCTCGGCTCAAGGAAAGGCATTGAATAATAATGCTTCAAAGGAAATCAAAGTTCTTGTAGTGGGTAACCCAGCAAATACCAATGCACTTATTACTCAGCGCAATGCGCCTGATATCGATCCGCGACAATTTACGGCGATGACTCGATTAGATCACAACCGAGCCATGAGTCAGATTGCCAATAAAACCGGCAGCACGATCAATGATGTGACTCACATGACCATCTGGGGAAACCATTCTGCCACGCAGTATCCAGATCTTCATGAAACAAAGGTATCTGGGCGATCAGCCATTGAATTGGTTGATCAAGATTGGTACGAAACAGATTTTATCCCAACCGTTCAGCAACGTGGTGCCGCTATTATTAGCGCCAGAGGTGCGTCTAGCGCCGCCTCAGCTGCAAATGCTGCTATAGCACATATGCGTACTTGGGCGCTCGGCAGTTCTGAGGGTGATTGGGTCAGCATGGGTGTGTATAGCGATGGCAGTTATGGGATCGCTAAAGGACTTATCTATTCATTTCCTTGCGTTTGTAAAGACGGTGACTGGGAAATTGTGCAGGGCTTAGACATCAATGAGTTCTCTCGTCAAAAGATGGAAGCCACAGAGAATGAACTCGCCGAAGAGCGCGACGCAGTCCAACATTTACTGCCCTAGTGGCCCATGTTATTGATCTTATCCAAACGCCATCGTACGATTGTTCGGTGGCGTTTTCTCTCTCTCCTTGTTAATCGTTAGTTGAATTTTTCAATCTGTAAGTATTTGTCACATTATCAGTCAAAAATTTGATACGATTCCCTTCCTTAAAAACATCAAATCAAAGGTATCTATGTGGCGTTTTCAAATGTTGGCGATCAAGCCCCCTTGTTTTCTCTATCCAACCAGCGTGGGGAGACCGTAACTTTAGATCAATTTAAAGGGAAAAGTAATGTAGTTATTTACTTCTACCCAAAAGCTATGACCCCGGGATGTACCGTGCAGGCTTGTGGTATTCGAGATACAAATGCCGACTTTAAGAAGCTGAATACCGTGGTCATGGGTATCAGTCCTGACTCAGTTGACCGACTTGTGAAATTTGAGGACAAGCAGGAACTTAACTTCACTTTGTTGTCTGATGAAGATCATAGTGTAATCGACAGCTATGGAGCTTGGGATTTAAAGAAGTTCATGGGTCGCGAATTTATGGGGGTTCTTAGATCCACATTCATTATTAACAAAGAGGGCATTATCGTCCATGTTATGGGCAAGGTGAAAACTAAAACTCATCATGACGATGTACTAGACTGGATTTCAAAAAATCTCGACTAGGTCTTCGTTTCATTTACAACATGCATTTAACTTCAATTAAGGAAATTCACTATGTTTTTTATCGCTAATGCCTATGCCCAATCTGGTGCTCCTGCTGAACCAAACCCGATGGTTACCGTCGCCATGTTTGCAGGCTTATTTGCTTTTATGTATTTTTTAATAATACGGCCCCAGCGAAAACGCCAAAAAGAGCATACCGAACTTGTGGGTAGTTTAGCGAAGGGTAATGAGGTGGTGTTGACCAGCGGCATGCTGGGTAAAATCACCAAGATAGAAGGTGATTATGTGGTGCTCGAAGTTCATAATAATCTCGAACTAAAATTTCAAAAAGCCGCTGTCCATGCTGTTTTGCCCAAAGGAACCATCAAAGCAATTTAATTAAACTGCAAGCTCTATAAGGGGCCGATATGTTCGAGCAAATTATTGATCAAATCAATGGCTTCGTATGGGGCCCAGTGATGCTAACTTTGTTACTGGGCACAGGTATTTTTCTTACCATTGGCCTGAAAGGAATGACGATTAGTCATATCCCTTATGCCTTTAAGCAGCTTTTTAAGGGGCGACAGGGTAGTGGGGATGGCGAAATAAGTCCATTTAATGCATTGATGACTTCGTTATCCTCTACGATCGGTATGGGTAATATTGCCGGTGTCGCAACCGCCATAGGTCTTGGTGGTCCTGGGGCGCTTTTCTGGATGTGGTGTGCCGCATTTGTCGGTATGGCAACTAAATATGCGGAGGCTGTTCTCGCCGTCAATTACCGTGAAACGGATGAGGCCGGTCGAAAAGTCGGCGGGCCGATGTACTACATTAAGAACGGTTTAGGTGATAATTGGAAATGGTTGGGTGGCGCCTTTGCGCTATTTGGCTCCCTTGCAGGTTTTGGATTGGCTAACACAGTTCAATCCAATGCAGTATCTCAAGTTTTAGACACAAACTTTAATGTTCCAACAGTTATCAGCGGAATTATTATGGCAGTACTTGTCGGTGGCGTCCTCCTAGGAGGGATTAAGCGGATCGCAAGAGTTGCCGGCAAATTAGTTCCCTTTATGGCTGTACTATATGTAACAGCCACACTCATTATTCTTTTAATGAACGCAACAGCAATACCTGCTGCCATCATCCTAGTTGTGGATAGCGCGTTTAACGGCGCTGCAGCCACCGGCGGTTTCGCTGGTGCGACCCTTATGTTGGCTTTGCGAATGGGAATTGCTCGAGGTATCTTTTCGAATGAAGCAGGATTGGGGTCAGCACCAATAGCCCACGCTGCGGCTGAAACAAACAGTCCAGTACGGCAGGGCACCATTGCCATGCTTGGTACTTTTATCGATACTTTAGTTATCTGTACTATGACGGGCTTGGTTTTGATTGTAACCGGTGTATGGAGCGGTGTGCCACAGGGGGCCGCAATGACACTTGCGGCGTTTACCAACGCCTTACCCTATGGTGATATCATTTTGTCCCTTTGCGTGGCGCTATTCGCTTTTACCACTATGCTGGGTTGGAGCTACTACGGGGAGCGCTGTGCCGAATTTTTATTAGGTCCTCGAGTGATTACTCCATTCAGAGTACTATGGGTAATCGGTATTTTTGTGGGTACTCAGATGAGCCTGGAACTGGTTTGGAAAATGACTGATGCACTTAATGGATTAATGGCGATCCCAAATCTGATCGCTTTACTGCTCTTATCACCCATTGTCTTTAAGTTAACTAAAGAGTACTTTGAAAAAGAAAATCGTGAGAGAGCAACTAAAAGCGAATAGCAATTATGTCCACAAAGACTAAACCAAAATTGGTAATTGCCATTTCATCAACCGCGCTCTTCGATATGGCGGAAAGCCATAATGTATATGAGCAGAAGGGTGTTGCAGCCTATGCAGAGTATCAACGCCAACATGAGGATGATATTTTGTCCCCTGGTGAGGCTTTCCCGCTAGCCAGAAAATTACTGCGCATTAATGATAAATTAGAAGGGGATCCTAGGGTTGAGATTATTCTGTTATCGCGCAATTCTGCCGATACGGGCTTGAGAGTCTTTAACTCTATCGCTCATCATGAGTTATCAATCACCAGAGCAGCATTCTCGGGAGGTTCGTCTCCCTACCGTTACGTGTCTGCTTTTGAGTGTGACCTTTTCCTTTCAACTAACGCTGAAGATGTCCGTAGCGCTCTAGATAATGGTGTCGCGGGAGCTACATTACTGTCATCCCGGGCAGGCCCTTCAAAAGATGACGACCTGCGATTTGCATTTGATGGTGACGCAGTGCTATTTTCTGATGCATCTGAGCGTATTTATAAAGAACGAGGGCTTAAAGCATTCACGGAAAATGAAAAGGCGTCGGCCCGCACTCCTATGGATGCAGGTCCATTTAAGAGTTTTTTGCAGGCACTGCAAGGACTTCAAGCTGAGTTCTCCCCAGAAGAATGCCCGATTCGTACTGCGCTGGTGACAGCCAGATCTGCACCATCTCATGAACGTGTTGTCAGAACACTTCGAGATTGGAATGTCCGTATCGATGAAAGCTTATTTTTAGGGGGTTTGAGTAAAGGGGATTTTCTCAACTCCTTTGGTGCAGATGTTTTCTTTGATGATCAGCAGGCTCACTGTAAGTCCGCAAGTGAGTTTGTGGCTACAGGCCATGTTCCTCATGGCATTGCTAACGAGTAAGTCATATGGCTGATTTAATACGTTCCAATAAGTACAGACAGTATTCTGATCAAAAGGTACTTCGGCTTTTCTCCGACGCCCCCAAGGGCGAGGCGCTGCACTTTCTGCAGGTCGAAATCGATGTGCGGGGATTAAAAGACGAAGCTGATCAGTTTTCGGAGTCAGCAAAACCCAAAGCTACGCACTCGCCCTGGTACTACCTCTTTTACCTACTACTTTTCGTGTTATTTATAGGAAGGTTTGGCAGCCAGTTGTTTTGACGCTACTATTTCTTATTTCCAACTGGAATAGATAAGCAAATGTGTCGTAATATATCGATATATGCTTTTACGCAGTAATCTAATCGTCAAATAGGCTACCAATATGAAACTTCAACAATTGCGTTATATATGGGAAGTCGCTCATCATGATCTAAACGTTTCAGCTACAGCACTGAGTCTCTACACATCACAGCCAGGCATAAGTAAGCAAATACGATTATTGGAAGATGAGCTAGGCGTGGAGATATTCGCCCGAAGTGGAAAACACCTCACTCGAGTTACAACAGCAGGGCAAGAGATTCTCCAAATGTCCGGAGAGATTTTGCGTAAAGTCGAGGGAATTAAGCAACTCTCGCGCGATCATCAAAATCCTGCTCATGGAACGCTTTCTATTGCGACCACTCATACGCAGGCGAGATATGTACTGCCGAACATTATTAAAGACTTTATCCTCAAATATCCCGATGTGACATTAAATATTGTTCAGGGAACACCTACTCATGTGTCCGAGGAAGCTGCATCAGGAGATGTCGACTTAGCTGTTGCCTATGATGACCTAGAGTTATATGGGGATCTGGCAATGATGCCTTGTTATCGCTGGAATCGCTGTATATTGGTGCCTAGGGGGCATCCGCTGGTAAATATTGAAAAGATAACTTTAGAAGATGTAGTTGCGCATTCAATAGTAACCTATCCGTTTGGTTTTTCTGGAAGATCTAAACGTAAGAAAGCGTTTCATGACAAGGGTCTGGATCCTAAGATAGTATTTACAGCTACAGATGCTGACGTTATCAAAACCTATGTCCGACTAGGACTTGGTATAGGTATCGTCGCACACATGGCATACAGCCCAGAAGAGGATTCTGATCTTGTATCTCTCGAAGCGGCACACTTGTTTGAGTCAAGTATAACTAGCATCGGTGTTCGACGAGGAACCTATCTCAGAGGTTACATGTACGAATTCATAGAAGCCTTTGCGCCTCATTTGACGTCTAGCGTAGTACAAAATGTCATGGCTCTGCCAAGTAAAGACGCACAAATGCATTATTTTGATACTTTGAATATTCCCGACTATTAGCTGAACGTTTTAGCATTCAGTAGAGTCTTCTTTTAAATCAATCTAGGAAAATCCTGTGGAAATTGCTTGCTTAGACCTCGAAGGGGTCTTAATACCCGAAATTTGGATCGCCTTTGCTGAGAAAACCGGCATTGAGGCTCTTAAAAAAACAACCAGAGATGAGCCCGATTACGATGTACTAATGAATTATCGACTTGAGCTACTTAGGAAGAATGGCCTTGGACTTAGTGAAATACAAGAGGTAATAGCAACCTTGGAGCCTCTCGACGGTGCCGTAGAATTCGTCAATTGGCTTCGGGAACGCTTCCAAGTAGTTATTCTGTCTGATACCTTTTATGAATTTGCAAGCCCGTTAATGAAGCCTTTAGGTTACCCAACATTATTATGTCATCAGTTAGAATACGATGATGCTGGCCGTGTTTTGGCCTATAAGCTACGCCAGGCAAATCCGAAGCGCCAATCAATAGTTGCACTAAAAAGCCTGTATTATAGAACTATTGCAGCGGGTGACTCGTATAACGACGTAACGATGTTAACAGAGGCGGACGCCGGGATACTGTTTCACGCCCCACAAAATGTAATTAATGAGTTCCCGCAGTTTCGTGCTGCGGACACATATGACGATCTAAAAAATGAGTTCATACGTGCGAGTAATAGGTCGCTTAGAAAATAGAACACTGGGCGAATTAATAGATGCCTGATAGACTGAGCCCTCAAGAGGAAAGGTTTTCATGGTGGGAAAAACGTCGAGTACTGATCGAATTCGCGAAAAGAAAAAGGTTTTTCTGGCGCGCGAACAAAAGATCGTTAGTGCCGCGCTTGAATTACTAATTAGTGAAAATATTGATCGTGTAACGGTTTCGAAGATAGCCTCACAAGCTGGCATCGGCAAAGGGACTGTGTACAAACATTTCCTCACTAAAAATGAAATTCTTGTGCGTATTATGCTCGATTATGAAAAGAGCATTGCTCGGCGTTTGGCTGCCGGTTTAGAGAAGGCTGAGGCAGGTGATCCCGGTGCGGTATCAAAAGCCTACTTCGAGTCTAGGCTTGCACGGCCGGAATTAGATCGCCTTGTTCAGAAACTCGAGGACCGCCTAATCGATGCAGATGACATTGGCCCGCAACTAGCTGAGTTCTCGAGAATTCGACGATCCCATGAGGAAGCGCTTGGTACAGTGATTTCAAAGCTTATCAGCCAAGGAATTCTGGAGGATGTCCCTCCACATTATCATTACTTGTCGTGCTGGGCTCTTGCCCAAGGCGCTGTGGAACTTTATTTCAATAAAAGCTGGGGTATCGAGGACGCATCTTCGCTTATGGGTTTCATCACTAGTATTGGCGTAACGATGGGTAACAGAGGTCAGTATCATCAGGCGGGCGATAAAAAGCCTAAATCCGCTGGCTAATGGCGTCAGATTCTCTAGATATATTATTCTCTGATCTTCTTGCCCTACAAGATATATCTCTTGAATCACTCCCTCCTGTACATTCATGGAATCCAAAGAAAACCGGGGATATGGATCTAGTCATTGATCGTGAAGGGCGATGGATACATGAAGGTGGAGAAATTAAAAGAGCACCCCTTGTGAAGCTTTTCTCAAGTATATTAAAGTTCGAGAAAGGACAATATTACCTTGTTACACCAGTTGAAAAATGGAAGATTAATGTTGAAATAGCGCCATTCTACATTACTCTTGTCAACAGAGAGATTAGGCAGCACGAGACTGCTATTAGCTGTGTTACATCAACCGGAGAGACAGTGGTAGTGAGCGAGGAAAACCCATTATGGATTGACCATCATGCCACGAACAATCAGCCCGTGCCATTAATAGAGGTCCGCAAAGGATTGACCGGTCTAATCAGCAGGGCAGCCTACTATCAACTTATTGATTGGGCAGAGGTTAATTTGACGGATAATAGTAATGAGCTGTTTGTTACGAGCATGGGCAAAAAGTTTGTCCTAGGCCAAATCGATTAACTGTTTAGGATTTAAAAAAGGACGAACTCGCTCGCCCTTTTTTAGGGTTACTGGATTACATGTTTGGATAATTTGGGCCGCCAGCGCCCTCTGGAACTACCCAGTTAATATTCTGACTAGGTTCTTTAATATCGCAGGTTTTGCAGTGAACGCAGTTCTGGGCATTAATCTGAAAGCGATTACTCCCATCATCGTTTTCAATCACCTCGTAGACACCCGCAGGGCAATAACGCTGAGCTGGCTCGTCAAACATGCCTAAATTGAAGTTAATAGGCAGATCTGCATCTTTAAGAGTTAGATGGCAGGGCTGATCCTCTTCATGGTTTGTATTTGACATAAAAACCGATGATGCTTTATCAAAACTAATTACGTTATCCGGTTTAGCGTAATCAATTTTTTTACAGTCTGCCGCAGGTTTCATTGCTTTATGATCTGGCAGGCTGTCTCGAAGGGTAAAGGGAAGCTTTCCGCGAAATATATTTTGCTCAATCCACACAAATGCTGAACCAATTAACAATGGAAACTTGTGCATCCAGCCAGAGAAATTCCTCGATTTGTAAAGCTCTTCGTACAACCAGGATGCTTTGAAATGTTTGTTATAAACCTCTAGATCAGACGGGGCCGCATCTCCTAACTCCATGGCTTCAGCTATGGTGTCTGCTGCGATCATCCCGCTTTTCATCGCGGTATGATTACCTTTTATTTTTACTGAGTTCAATGTTCCAGCATCACAACCTATCAATAGGCCACCTGGGAAGTGCATCTTAGGCAATGAATTTAATCCACCTTTTATTATCGCTCTAGCGCCATAGGTCAAGCGAGAACCACCCTCTAAATATTTAAGAGTCTCAGGATGGTGTTTCCAACGCTGAAATTCTTCGAAGGGACTCATGTGTGGATTACTGTAATTAAGGTCCGCAATTAAGCCTATATAAACCTGGTTATTTTCGGCATGATAGAGAAACGCTCCACCACCTGCGTTTGATTCCGCAAGAGGCCAACCAAGGCCATGAACCACTAGGCCCTCCTCGTGTTGCTCAGGGGGTATTTGCCAAATTTCCTTAATTCCAATTCCGTAGTGCTGAGGATCAGACTGTTTATCTAGCTCGAACTTCCTGATGAGCTGTTTCCCTAAATGTCCTCTGCAACCTTCTGCGAATAAGGTGTACTTGGCGTGTAATTCCATACCTTGGGCGTAACTGGCTTTATGCTCACCATCGTGGCCAATACCCATATCCCCTGTGGCGATTCCTTTGACGGACCCATCTTCGTGAAAAACCACCTCAGAAGCAGCAAAACCAGGATATATATCAACTTCCATCATTTCTGCTTGCTCTGCTAGCCAGCGACACACGTTACCCATAGAAACAATGTAATTACCGTCATTATGAGTAGGCTTTGGAATCATGAAGTTGGGCAGTTTTATAGCACTTTTTGCTCCGGTATATAGAAAGAACTTATCTGTCTTCACCGCTGTATTTAATGGGGCGCCACGCTCTTGCCAATCTGGAAAAAGTTCTTGCATTGCTCTGGGCTCGAAAACGGCTCCAGACAGAATATGTGCTCCGACTTCAGAGCCTTTTTCAACAACACAAACTGAGATATCTGAATTTAATTGCTTAAGACGAATAGCTGCAGACAGGCCAGAAGGCCCCGCCCCAACGATAACGACATCGTATTCCATTGATTCTCTTTCCAAAGCATTACTCCAAGAAATTGTAAATCGGTCAGTAGAGTGCGTAGTTTAACATATTGATTCAGCTATATTGAATATTTATCAGTGAAATCAACAGTCTGAGCAAGGCGTTAAAGCTGACCAATGGGTCGTAACAGCGACATTGTTAGGTTGCTTTTTAGGCCGTATTTCGGCACTATACCGCCGTGAAAAAAAGCGAGGATTTGCGCATTCAGTACCAATTCCTCAACACTCTCCACTGACTATTGAAGGATCACCATGAAAGTTCTGGTAGCGGTAAAGCGCGTTGTAGATTACAACGTTAAGGTAAGGCCGAAAGCTGATGGTACTGATGTCGATTTGGCTAACGTTAAAATGTCAATCAACCCCTTTTGTGAGATTGCTGTTGAAGAAGCAGTGCGCCTCAAGGAGAAAGGAGAAGCCACTGAGATAGTGGCAGTATCCGTTGGTCCTCAGCAGTCCCAAGAGCAGTTGCGTACCGCTTTAGCCCTTGGTGCAGACCGGGCGATCCTTGTATCCACTGAAGGTACTCTAGAGCCTCTGGCCATTGCAAAATGCTTAAAGGCAGTTTGTGACTCTGAATCTCCAGATCTCGTTTTGATGGGTAAACAAGCCATCGATGGTGATAACAACCAAACAGGTCAGATGTTAGCTGCTCTTCTGGGTGTTGGTCAGGCCACCTTCGCATCAGAAATAGCTATAGACGGTGACAATGTGAGTGTAACCCGGGAAGTTGATGGTGGATTACAAACATTATCCCTTGCTTTGCCTGCGGTGGTGACCGCGGATTTACGCTTAAATGAGCCACGTTACGCCTCATTGCCAAACATAATGAAAGCTAAAAAGAAACCTTTAGACACAACAACCCCGGCGGACCTAGGTGTTGATGCGTCGTCACGAGTGACTCTGATGGGAGTAGAACTCCCTGCAGAACGTCAGGCGGGCATTAAGGTTGAAGATGTAGCTCAACTAGTTGATAAGCTAAGAAATGAAGCCAAGGTGATCTCATGAGTATTTTAATCGTAGCTGAACACGATAATAATGATTTAAACGCAGCAACACTTAACGCTGTGACCGCTGCTAATGCTATTGGCGGTGATATCCATATCTTAGTGGCTGGACATGGTTGCGTAACTGTTGCAGAGCAGGCCAGTACAGTAGCGGGCGTCTCAAAGGTACTCCTAGCTGATGCATCTGCCTACGAACATGCATTGGCAGAAAATGTTTCTTTACTGATCGCTCAGATTGGCTCGGACTATGGGCATATATTGGCTACAGCAACAAGCAATGCAAAAAATATTATGCCCAGAGCTGCGGCTCTGCTGGATTCCCAAGCAATATCAGATATTTCTGCTGTTATTGACGGAGACACCTTTAAGCGTCCAATCTATGCAGGTAATGTGATTGCCACAGTAAAAAGTAGTGATGTCATCAAGGTTATCACCGTTCGTGGAACAGCTTTCGATGCGGCTGCCAGCGAAGGGGCATCCGCGAGCATAGATACTCTGGTAGACGCTCACGATGCAGAGAAGTCTAGTTTTACTAGCGAAGAGGTAGCTAAGTCGGACCGTCCTGAACTCACCGCTGCAGACGTTGTTATATCTGGAGGTCGTGGAATGGGTAACGGTGAAAACTTTGGATTATTAAATGGCATCGCAGATAAATTGGGCGCGGCTATAGGTGCATCTAGGGCTGCAGTGGATGCTGGCTTTGTTCCCAATGATATGCAGGTAGGGCAGACGGGAAAGATTGTTGCTCCCGATCTCTATATCGCGGTGGGAATCTCTGGAGCGATTCAGCATCTCGCGGGCATGAAGGACAGTAAAGTAATTGTGGCTATTAACAAAGATGAAGAAGCACCCATCTTCTCTGTAGCTGATTATGGTCTGGTTGCTGATTTATTTGATGCGCTGCCAGAATTTGAGGCCGCGCTCTAATACGCTGTCATACTGGCAAAACAAAAAAGGCCCCACCGGGGCCTTTTTTTTATCTAATCATTACTTACTAGTAACTCTGTCTGATAGATATCGAGCCAATAATAAAAATCTTCTTCATAAAGCTCTTCAACTGTTTCATCTGAATCAGACTGAGCGTGCAGGGCTTTGTCGATACTGTTGTCAGTCGAGAGAGAGTCAGTATCATAGGGAACCATCAAACTAAACGCCAAAATAGTGCTAAAAGCGCCTGCAGTTAACCATTTAATAGAGCGATAGGAAGGTGATTTTTGCTCCAGCGCAAATTTTCTACTTCTGGCAAGGCGAAATATATCTGTTGCCTGTGTATTTTCTTCAAGGAATTGCAAGTCATCTGCAAACTCTGAATTTGGCTTCTTAGTCATTGTAATCTTCCTTAAGCGCGCTTCTTAATCGATTCATAGCACGTGAATAGTGTGTTTTTACACTACCTTCGCTACAACCCATCGCCTTCGCAGTTTCCCGAGTGCTAAGACCCTCCCAGGTACGGAGTATAAAAGCTTGCTTTTGACGTCCAGCTAGGCCTTGAATCTGGCTCGCGAGTTTTGCTGTATTCTGCTTCCGAATCATCATCGCATCTGGTTCTTCTGATGACCGGGCTATACCTTGCTCCACCGCAGTGTTGCAGTAGTCTTGAGCGTCCTCGATATCAGATTTCTTCCATGGAAACAGCCGATCTTTAACTGTATTACGGCGGTAATAATCCGTAATTTTGCTGTTCAATATGCGGTAAAAAAGAGGCTTCCACGCCCTGTGGTCTTTGTCGGCATACTTTTCTACTAATTTATACATCGATTCTTGAACAATATCATGAGCATCATCCAAGCTGCGGGTGCTTAGTCGAGCCATATGAAAGGCACGCCTTTCAATGTACTTTAAGAATTGGTCAATCGAGTTGTATTCGAGGGTCACAACGGTAGTGTCCGATTGACAATCTTCCACCAAAGGTTTGTTATGCTTCGCTTTAATGTGTGCAAGGCTCATAGGCTCATTTTAATCCACAACTTGTATCACTATAACGAAAACCACGAAGATTGGTTGACTTAGTTTTCTATAGCGCGAAGTCAGCCCAAATAGGGCAGTGGTCAGATGGTTTTTCTGACGCTCTGGCCTTGAAATCAATTCCAGTCCCTTCAAGCACATCTACGAGATTTTGGGTTGCCAGAATTAAGTCAATTCGCAGGCCTCGCTTAGGTTCTTGCTCATAACCTCGACTACGATAGTCAAACCAACTAAAAGAACTTTGATCATTGGCGTTCAT
>Ga0209494_1000018_pt1 | contig 92306 bp, 87 predicted proteins | sample EN1Hudseemescosm_FD_184628 | JGI IMG/M metagenome (GOLD analysis project Ga0209494, IMG submission 184628) | Methane-oxidizing microbial communities from mesocosms in the Hudson Canyon - EN1B Hudson Canyon (SPAdes) (version 2) | ecosystem: Environmental > Aquatic > Marine > Cold seeps | place... | reverse complement strand
ACTGAATGCTTAATTACTTGGGAATATGGTACAGATGACGTCCGGAAAACGCGCGGCGTTCATGCCAATCAAGTCTTTGCCTCAGTTCTGGCTACCTTAAAAATTATCAATATTCATCTGCAAGAGCTTAACTCCGCTTAGATTCCCTGCACCCTGAAAAAGTTAGGTTATAACACGACAACACCTTAAGAGCGCTAAAATGCGCTCAACAAGGCATTGTTGTAAAATGTTGTCTTAACTGATAACCGGCATGGCGCGTAATTTTTCTACCACTTTATCACCAAATTCATCAGTACCAATCATTTGCACACCTGAACCCGGTTTTGATAAATCAGCCGTCGAATAGCCGTCTGCAAAAACACCTTGCATCGCGGCCCAAACATTTTTAGCTTCTTCCTCCATCGCAAAGCTATTTTCTAACATCATTGCGACTGACCCGATCATCGAATAAGGGTTGGCAATATTCTTACCTGCAATATCAGGTGCTGAGCCGTGAGAAGGCTCATAATAAGCTTTTTCATCCCCTAAACAAGCTGATGGCATCAACCCGAGAGAGCCTAAAATACCACCGCCTTGATCACTCAAGATATCACCAAACATATTTTCCATCACCATGACATCAAATTGCGTCGGGTTTAAACAAAGCAATGTTGCTGCCGCATCCACCAAAATATGAATAACTTCTACCTCGGGATAATCCACTGCAACTTCGGCCAACACTTCATTCCACAAAACACTCGATTTCAATACATTACTTTTATGAATATTATGCAGGACCTTTTTACGTTTACTGGCCAACTTAAAGGCTTGATGCATAATTTGTTGAATTTGATTTTCATCATATTCCAACGACTCCTTCACATAACGTAAACCCTCATCATTCACACCGGCTATTTTTTCACCAAAATAAAGCCCGCCGACCAATTCACGCACCATTACTAAATCTATACCATCACCAATGATCTCCGGCTTTAATGGTGAAAAATGCGCTAATTCTTTGGGCAAAGAAACCGGACGAAAATTGGCATAAGTATTATAACGTCGACGCAAAGGCAGTAACGCACCTCGCTCGGGTTGCTTGTCGATGGGAATACGCTTAGAGTCTTCATGATTTAAACCAATGGGCCCTTTTAAAATGGCATCAGCTTGATCGCAAATATCAATTGTAGCTTGTGGAAACGCATCACCAGACTCAAAGTAAGCACAGGCACCAAAAGCCGCAGGTAATAATTCAAACTTTACGTCATTACGCTCTTCGATAAGTTCGAGCACCTTAATGGCTTCACGGGTTATTTCGGGACCGATACCATCACCGGCAAGCACAGCAATTGAATAACTTTTCATTTTTTACCTTAAATTTTAGTGAGTGGCCAACATTCAGCCATAAAAAAACTACTTATAGATACATACAGGCAATAAGTGATGATGCCCTGTGATCTGATTGAAAAAGAATTAATGTCTAAGAAAACGCACTATTTCCATTTAATATTACAACCGATACTTGGAATTTGTTCTTCACTAACCGTATTGCCAGCAACACAATCGTTTAGCGCATTACGCAAATCTACTCCCGTTACAGGAATACTGTTTTTGGGTGTGGACCCATCAAGCCGACCACGATAAATACAGCGCAAAGAATCATCAAACAAATAAAAATCGGGCGTGCAAGCCGCTTGATAACGACGAGCCACTGATTGTGATTCATCAAACAAGTACGCGTCAAAAGGAAAACCCCAATCGGCCATTAATGCTGCCATTTTATCAGGCGCATCCTGCGGGTATTGAACACTATCATTTGAACTTATTGCCACTGAATTAATCCCTTCCGCTCTATATTCGTTAGCTAAAGCAATTAATTGTGACTTGATATGGATAACATAAGGGCAATGATTACAAATAAACATAATCAATGTACCTTGACGCCCTTTCAATTCATCCAAATTCATCACAGAATCGGTCACCGTATCCAACAATTTGAAATCCGGTGCGCTAGTGCCTAAAGGCATCATTATTGAATTGGTTGCTGCCATCTTGATTTAGCCGTTATTGTATATACAATCGATTTGATCCACTTAGCTAACCATTATAAATTGTTATTTCAAGCAAATAAAGATTATCCAACGGTCATTATCCACAAAAGCACTGAAAAACGTTATAATGCAAAGTTTTATTTATAAGGAATTTAAAATGACTGAGAACTGGATAGCGCCCTCAATTCTTTCAGCTGATTTCGCACGTTTAGGCGAAGAAGTTGATAATGTTTTGGCTGCTGGCGCAGACGTCGTGCATTTTGACGTTATGGACAATCACTTTGTTCCCAACTTAACAATTGGGCCACTTGTGTGTGATGCGCTAAGAAAACATGGCGTCACAGCACCTATCGACGTTCATCTCATGATCGACCCGGTAGACCGAATTATTCCTGACTTTGCTAAAGCCGGTGCGGACATCATTACCTTCCATCCTGAAGGTTCAGTTCATATTGATCGAACTCTACAACTCATTCATGATGAAGGTTGTAAAGCAGGTCTTGTATTCAATCCTGGCACCCCGCTTCACCACCTTGAATATGTCATGGATAAGTTGGATATTATTCTACTGATGTCTGTTAACCCTGGTTTTGGCGGTCAATCCTTTTTACCTTCTGCCCTCGACAAACTACGTCAAGTTAGAAAGATGATCGACGACAGCGGCTATGATATACGCCTTGAAATTGATGGCGGAGTCAAAATTGACAATATTCGTGAAATTAAAGAAGCTGGTGCAGATACTTTTGTTGCAGGTTCTGCTATCTTTGGCAAACCTAATTACCGCGACGTTATTGACCAAATGCGCTCGGAACTTGCTCAGGCTGAATAATTAGCCTCTTTCATATAGGCTCCTTAAAGCCTAAATTGCTCATTCTTATTAGGTATTGTTATGACACCACAAGATCAAAAAAAACGTAAAACAGCTGAGGCTGCACTTGATTACATCAAAGGCGCTCGCGTCATTGGCGTCGGTACGGGCTCAACGGTTAATCACTTCATTGATTGTTTAGTTGATTATAAAATTGATATTGACGGCGCTGTTTCTAGCTCTGAAGGTACTACGCAAAGACTTAAAGATGCTGGAATTCCGGTCCTTGATCTTAATGATGTTAATGAAGTCAAAGTCTATATTGACGGTGCAGACGAAGTTGACCCCTCTAAACGACTCATTAAAGGTGGCGGTGGCGCCTTGACCCGCGAGAAAATCATCACCGATGCTTGCGATCAATTTGTTTGTATTGTGGATGAATCAAAAATGGTTAATAGCTTAGGCGCCTTTCCACTTCCCATTGAAGTTATACCCATGTCACGTAGCTATGTCGCTCGACAAGTCATGTCAAAATTTGGCGGACAACCAGAATGGCGAGAAAACTTTATCACTGATAATGGCAACCAAATCATCGACATTCACAATTTGGACATCAGCGATCCAGTTGCGATGGAAAAAGAAATTAACGATATTCCCGGTGTCATTACCGTTGGATTGTTTGCCATTAAACCGGCTGATGTTGTTTTAATCGCATACGACGATGAAACTAAAGTGATGTAATTTGAAACCACGTTAATGAAAAACTATCGGCCAGCGCTATTTAGCTGGCCTTTTTTTCTGCTTATACCCACAAGGGCACAATCATCACATAAGCACTAAAAGTTGATCCAACAGCTTACCGTTTGTTACTAATATTTGTTCTGGAAACAAACCTTTATGGCCTTTAAAATCAGTCAAAGATCCCCCGGCTTCTTGTGCAATCAGAGCGCCTGCCGCCACATCATATAAATTAAGCGCCTGCTCCCAAAACGCATCGACTTGACCATCCGCTACTAAACATAGATCTAGTGCTGCTGAACCAAAGCGTCTTTGCCCCGTTGTCGCTCGTGCAACACGGCAAAACCGATCTAAATTATTATCGTCCATGTAATCTCTCAAACAAGCAAAACCCGTTGAGATCATAGCATTTGCCAAATCCCCCTCGGAAGAGACCTTGATCGGCTGATTATTTTTCCATGCACCCAGCCCTTTTTGAGCCATATAATAATCATCTAAAGCAGGTGCATACACGGCACCAAAAATAATTTCTTCATCAATCTCGAGCGCCACACTAATTCCCCAAAAATACTGCCCTTTAGAAAAGGAATGTGTTCCATCTATAGGGTCAACAACCCACCGTTTTGATTGATTATTACTCTTGCCACTTTCTTCCCCCCAAAAACCAAATTGAGGATAATGGAGTTGCAGTTTTTTATGTAAAAAGGACTCAACGGCAACATCAGCTTCTGTCACCAGATCACGTGGGCTTTTTTTACTAATTGCAAGATCGTTTAAATTGGAAAAATAATCCATTGCAATTGCACCAGCCTCACGAATTTCCTTTTCAATGAGTTCTGGGGATAAGTTCATATCATCTGCATTCAATTAAATCAAAAAAGTAACTATTCACACTGTCATTCAATACCTTGAATAACAGTGTGAATTAACGAGTAATAGCTTAAGAAGACATTGGGGGCCGCAGTAGATCAGCACCAATCGTTCCTTGTAAAAATGTCAAATAGTCAGGACTACTCACAGCGGCTAACTTTTCTTGGGTAATTGATAACAACTCTTGGGTGTTAATCGGATTACTGCCATTTAAGCCATGGGTTTGTTCAGCATATTTTTCAATACTTTCAAGATGACGTTGCCATAGAACGATATCCTTGCGTTGTTTCTCTTCAAGACGCTCTTGATACCAACCAGAAGCTAACAAGTATTCTTTGGTAAACAGTTGACGAATCTCAGGATCATGAATGGTTTTACCCTCATAGGTTCCAGTAGCCATAATAGTCAACAATGCTTTTAAAGGAGGACAAGCATCCTCAATACTGCCATCATCAATATATTGTTGCGCCACACGCTCATGTGTTTCAACAATATTATTGATCCCATCCACATAATCGTCAAGGCCTTGTAATTCGGGTTTTAAAATCTCATCGGTAAAAACAACAACAGGATTATCAAATAATTTTCCAAAAAAATCATGCACAAAATGTTCGGTAATCCGGTAGCCTAAGCGACTCCCTAGGACTGGCTCGCCGTTATACTCAAAATCTTCTACAGACTCTAAATATTGATTTTTAATCATATACTCGGAGTCTCTCTCTTCAACACTAAGTCGTGTCCAGATCTCAGGAATGAGTAGGCTTACATCATGATCCACACGCATATTAGTACCAATATAACCTGCTGAACTTGAAAACCCTGCATAGCCGGTCACAATAAAGGAAACCAAGGCATTATTTAGGTCAGCGGTCGTCCTCAGCGCATTAAAAGGACCTTTTGTTAAGGCACCTTCACTGCCCGCTCCAGTTGTTGAAGGGGATTTGCCGGTTAATGAACTAACAAAATCCATAAACAATTCTGGCAACTCCTGAAAATGAATCGGATTATAAACGGCCAAAGGTCTAATACCAGGCTCACGCGGATTATTTCGACGCCCCGTTAACACTGCATCGACTGGATGACAAATAGGTGTATCAAGTGCTATTTTTCGGTGCAATCGAATACCCATTTCAGCAATATATTTTCTTGAAGGATCAAGAATATCAACACGAGTCTCTAAATAACGCGGGTTCTTTGATGGCGCACCATCCACTATCCGAGGATGGGCCGATGAACAGACAAATCTATCCGATTTTTTAACACTATCGGTTAAGAGTGAGTGCATTGGCTCCGTAAACTTAGTGAACTTAATCACATCACTAACGACTTCAGATAAACTGTCCCCGACCAATGGTTCATAATTAGCCAAAAAATTTCCCTTTTGAGCTAAATTAAATTCTGTTTGCTTATCATAGCCTGGAATGATCGCATCATCTGGGCGCTGAAATAATCTAAACTCACAATTCTCTATTAATTTCACACTCTCATTAGGAATGGTCTGCGCGCAAAAATCATTAATAATCTCTTTGGGCACAACCACAGAAGCACTTATATCATCTTCCATTTGGATCTTTTCAGCGGCCATAAAATCTTGGCGTAATTTAAATGTCCGCCAACCACCATTCTGATCAAATCCAACACGTAAATAGGAGGCTAATATTTTGTGGTAATTCATCCGTAACTCATGAGCCGGCGCACCATCTACCGTATCGACTGAAAAGAACTGACGCCAATCGTCACCCCACTCAGACCGGTAAAAACGTTTAACCACAAACACTAATGCTAGGATATAAGGCGGTATAGATTTTAGCCACGCATTATATTCATCTGTATGACTAGAAGATCCCGATAATAGCTTAATGACAGAACCTAAACTTCGCTCATCGCTTAAAGGCATACGGCTTGGATCGTGATCCTCATACTCATGCCCTGACTTAAAGCGCCCAGTATAATCTTTATCAAATATCTCCTGAACACTATCCAAATCTTGTTGCAAATCATTGACAAACAAGGGGTTATATAAGATAGCATCCTCAATTGATTTAGAGATTTCAGATTTCCCTCCACCAGATACGGTACAGGGTTTATGACAAAACGTACCTTCAGGATCAGTACCAACTAGATACCAACTGTCTACGCCAGGGTGTTTCTCCATTTCGATCTTATAACCATTGGGCTGCATATAAACAAAACCAGGTTGAAGTCGAATAGAGTGTTTATCACGTCCTTTAAACCAAGTGATGGTTTGTGCATTTAAATCCATACGCAAATCTTGCGGCACATAGATTAATTGAGGATATCTTTTATCAATCCCGTATCCTTCGGACAAAACATCAATAACATCACCAAATTGCATCGCAACATTTTGGAAATCATACCCAGACTGACGAGTAGGGCTCCCAATGCCATACTCTTCACCATGATTTCTACGGCAAAAAGCCAATGCTCCACCGGCATGCTCTTCTTCAGCTAATCCGTATAAATTAGCGGCATAAGTAATTTGAGTTTTAACTTCTTTCTTACAATAACCAAAATAATTATCGGCTATCAGTGTAATAATGACACCTTGATCAGTTCGTGCTGTAAGTTTAAATGCTTGACCGCCATTGTAGAGCTCATCCTCTGTCTGCCAACACATCTCATCACGACGTTGCCGCTCAGTTGCTTCATTCCAATGCGGTAAACCAAGTTCTTGTTTAGTAAAATTAACTAAATGCGGCGCCAGAATCACACAACCGGTATGACCACTCCAGTGCTTTATATCCAAGGCAGCATCATTATCAGGTAAAGCAGGGTTGCCAGCATTTCCAAAAATACTCTCAACAAAATCTAAGTTACTCACTAGACTACCTGGTGCAAAGAAACGCACTTCCATCGATTTTTTGTAATCAAAACCTGGGACTTCTGGGCAAACCGTCGGTCTTAAAAGTAATGATGCAAAGAGTTGAGCCGTTTCGGGCTGATTTGAACAAAAAGGTATAGATAACAGATCAGGTGTTGAATCAATCGCATGCTTTAATAACCAAGCAAAAGTCTCTTTTGGAACTTCTTTTTTATCACCGGCAACGGGTAATCCTCCAGACGCCACATGAAATGAGCCTTTCGTTGTTCTGCGATCACTGGCAGGATTATGTAAAACACCTTGGTTTATTTTGTAACTAGTTACATAATCTGACTTAAAAGTTTGTTCACCTTTAGTGATCGATAACTCTCTGGCGATACCATGGCGATCTAATTCAAAACTAATCGTAGGCAACTGCGGAATCTGCTCTAAATTTAGATCCGACAAATAATCATTTAAAAAATCTTGAATCCGTTGATCTACAGGGTAACGCGTAGAAGCCAATTGACGGCTCTTCTCAAGATAATTACGCATCATATCCTGAGTTGTTAAAGAAATCCCCGATATATCATCATTAGCGTAAACAGGTTGCCCACAAGACGCTAATTTTAGATTTATATATTCATGCAATTCCTCTTGATCTAATACAGACTCACTTTCTTTACCAGATATACCCAAAGCTTGTGACAAATCCATCATTTCACCCAATTTCCCACTCTAATTTAACTAAAAAATTCTTATATAAAAATAAGACGTAAGCTGTAAATATTACAACAGCCCGATCTGTTTTTCAAGGTCACTCATACAACAAACCTATAGTACCCTACTGACCGAGCCGGTGAATTAAAACTAAATTAACTGATGATATAAAATATTATCTAAAAAATAACCTGCCCGAACAAAACGTTAACTAATTGCCTCAAAATATTCATTAGAAGATTTTAACAACAAACCGTATAATCTAATCAAAAAGGGGGTTATATGACATTTTCGCAAGAAGAAATAATAGAATTAAACTTACTTCTTAAATTTAATTTAGATTCCAGACAACTGGGCATTAAAATTCATTCGTCAGCCACTGCTGAAGAAATTTCTGGCATTGAACGATTATTTGACAAAGACCTAGTAACGGCCCCCGATGGTGGCTACCTTACTGATTTAGGACACACCAGCGCTGAACACGCCCAATTACTTTTCAGACTACTTTCACTGCAAACTGAGCCATAAACCACAGCTTTTGTTCGCCAATGCGCTATAGCGCATCCCCAATCTGGATTCACTAAAGTAAATGCCCACTATCAATAACACGACAACTACGCATAAAAGACAACTTAAAAAATTACGTCGTGCACTAGGTATTTTCCAAGGCACTAAATTACTCGCTACACTGCAACGTGAAACCGAAGGTACGGTATCTCATGACCAAGCTAAGCGCGTTACTTACTTGACAGAATTATTTTATAGAATTCACCGCGAAATCCATCATGATTGGCAAGGACAAGCGACTGCTAGTCACCGCCCAGGCTATATGCCTCATGCTCACAAAAGACGTGTTTTCAGAGAAGTCATACAGGGCCTGGTCTTAGAAAATGATCTTAATGAAAATTCTGCGCTATTTGACAACAACGGCTTTGTCATCAGAACCGATAACATCGCTGACAGACTCGCTAACTTTTACCATAAAATGCGCTCTGTTCGTCCTTTTGATTATGGCAACAGGATTACTCTAAATTACTTTATTATTACCCTTGGAAAAATCCCTGCTTTTAAGGCCGTTTACGAACAAGGCATTGATTTCCGTCGCTTAGAAGAAAAGGATACTACTGTCTTACATCACCCTGACAGTTCTATTGCTGAAGTCACTGTTGCCTTTAAACATGCACTCAACCCAACCCTAACTAAGACGCTTGAAAACATAGCAAATCAATACGGTCAATGGCCTGAAAATAAAATCTTTATTTCAGGAATTCCCTTTCTATCCCATACCACAGCTGATGGTATTCGTTGCTTGGTCACCATTAATGGTGCGATAGTTCCACTAGAGAGCATCAAAGACAACATCTTTATCAAAGGCCGCCAATTTGCAGATACCCCCTTAGATACCTCGGATAAAATCATTGGTTATTTACCTGGCACCGAACAACTGAGAACCTCAGAAAAACAAGACATTGATGGCATCGGCCTTTCACAACCTACAGCAGCGCCACTATTTTGTCTTGATGTCAATATGCTTACAGGGCTTCGCTCCCCCAGCCACACTGAATTAGTTGAACTTTTAAAAAGAATTGAAGGTAATAATAAACACGTTATTTTCAATCTTGCTAACAACCCAACATTGAAAAACAAGCTGCTAAAAGCGGCTAATGGGGATGCTCGGCTCGAACGTAGTATCGAAATTGGCTACAACCGGCTCAATAAAGTCATCAAAAAGTTAAATACCATTGTCGTTAATATTTTTGAACATAAGACCAGCGTCAACAACCCAAAAATATTTATGTGCATGGGCGGTGCCGGTGCGGGTAAAACGGCAGTTGAGGAAATTGCTAAAGCACAATGCAGTGACAATTTTGTTATTGCTTCACTCGATGATTTTCGTAAGCAAAGCGACCTTTATACCGTTTTAACTGCCGCAAACCATCACAGTGATGATTATATTTATGTCGAACCTTTTGCTAATAGGCTTCGTCACCTAGTCGCTGAACAAGCCAAAAAAAATAAAATAAACATACTTTATGACGGGACCTGTATCCCCTATAACCCGCGTTATAAAGATATCATTAATCAATTCTACCTAGCCGGTTTTCATACCGAAATCACTGCTGTCGATGCTTTTCTAGTTAAACCTGTAGGACGAGAAGATGAATTACAACGCTCAGTAGTTGCTGAGAGCGTTAAAGATCGATTTAAATCAACAGGTCGCGCACTTCCTTGGGTAGTAACCATCGACAAACATATTCGTGCGCCTCGCTCTTTCCTGGCGGCTCTGGAGGATCAACAACTAAGCAAAATTTCATTATTTGCTAATGATGGGGCTCGCAATCAACATTATTTAGTTGCTGAAAGTTTTACCTTCAATTCGCAGCAACAAGAAGAAATAAACGATCACCAACGTAATGCTACATTTTCATCTTTCTGTAAAAACTTGATGCTGAACCATCCTGAATCCACACTCAAAAAACTTTCACAGAACCACAATCAGAAAATAGAATCATTGATGAAACTCAATCCCTCACTCATTGAAGAGAATGTTGCTTATTTGACCTACGGAAACCAATACGGTAACCGTGTTTTGATCATCTACAACACACAACGAATAATTGATTTTATTGAGAAAAGCCAACTTAACCCCAATGCTTCTGGAGAAAAAGGTTTATTGCACAAACCTGAATCACTTGCTTTTGATGTTGATCCACAAGGCCAGAAACCCTGGATTAAGCGACTACAGGGAACTCGGAATGCTGACTATGAAACCGATGCATAATGATTATTTATAACGTTAACTTTTCCTTTTAACGTTTGAATCTCTTGCATCGGCCCAACGATAAAGCATTATACTCGCCAAAAGCATTGGAATAGACAGCAGTAATGTGACATATTCGCCAATCATGATAATTCCTAAGGTCACAAATACACTACCAATTACACCGGTAATGCCTACCCAAATAAGAAAATTTATAACTAGCTGCCAAAAAAAATTACGACGATCTTCTTTTTTCATTACAATCCATCATTTCAAGTTAATACAAACAAAACCCTTTCAATCACTAGAAAAAGCGGCACATTAAAAAACTAAATACAACCACCCTATACACCTAAAAATGATTACGCCTATTGCATCATTTTTATTTATAATCAGAAACACTCCTGCAAGACCCTAAATTGACCCTCTAGAACAAATGAAACCATACATCATCATACTCACAGCCACACTCTTAACCGCATGTAGTTTTAATACCATTAAGATCCCACAAGAAAAACAAACTGAACTTTTTTACCTAAAAATCTCTGAATTAGAGGTTCCCCCTCAAGCTTTACGAAAGAATAATACCTCTACACAAACACTTATGGCTGAGCACGATGAGAGCACCCCAACTAGCCAATTACAGACCCACGATGATTATTCTTTAATGGTCTCAAAACCTTTCAACCAATCTTGGTCTCTAATTGAAAAAGTACTGACTTACCATTCCATTCCGATTAAAGACCGCAATCGGAATCAAGGCATTTACCTCATTAGCTTAAATAATTACTTAAAATCACGGCGCGAAAAAGAGAGCCTATTACCCTTTTCACTTACCGACCTATTTACATCACCTGAAAGTGATCAAGAAATTAAAATAATACTTACTCAACAAAACAACGCAACAACTATTACCGCTAAATACAACAATAAAGAAACGCCTAAAAATACACCTGACGGTCAAGAGATACCCACTGATGAATCATTAATTGTTTTACTTAAAACCATTAATGATTCCATTAACAGCAATAAAAGTCCCTAACCTATATTTTCTTTCTATCTGCTTGATCAACATGACTTGAATTTTCGATAAAACTGAACACTAGCTTTCAAAACTCCGCTTAGTCCCAAAAGCCGTTTGCCAATCGAACTCAAATTGCTCTACGGCTGGCTGGACTATAGGCTGACTAAACAAACCTTCAATCACGTTGATGGGTAAAGTAATGGCTCCAACGCCTAGCTTTAAAACATTCAATACCTGCTGAGAATTCTTAAAACTAGCTGGCAATAAGACTGAATTAAGTTGATGACACTCGACTAGATTTTGTAAATCTGAGACTACCGCTACGCCATCTATACCTAAGACATTCATCCGATTAACATAAGGCGCTAAATAATCAGCACCACAGGTGGCCGCAAGGAAACCTTGTTCTGCACTATATATTGCCGTCGCCAAAACAGGAATTTGATACTGTTTCATCTTACGGATTGCCGCTAAACCTATTTCAGTAGCAGGAACTTTTACAACAATATCGTAAGGCAACGCATGTAGCTTTTGAGCTTCTAAAACCATCTCATTGACCGATGCTGAAACCACTTGGATATGAATCCGTGGCCCCGCCTCAAAGAGCGATGAAACTTCGGGCAACAACTCAGTTATACCCACACCTGCTTTAGCTAAAATCGTTGGGTTAGTTGTAATCCCTGTTAACGGGATGCTTTCATTAAATCGAGCGATTTGCGCTAGATCAACAGTATCCAAATAAAATTCAATCATTAAAACGCTCTGTACATAGACATTAAATCACTATAACAACCGAACTTTAAACGAACGCCCTTTGAGTCGTCCTTCTGTTAATTTGGCCAATGCTGCATCCGCAACACCGCGATGAACTGCCACATACGAATGATTTTCAAATAAGTCAATTTTACCCACTTGAGTCCCAGCAATACCTTTATCACCCGTTAATGCACCTAAAATATCCCCTGCTCTAACCTTTTGTTTTTTACCCCCATCAATTTGTATTGTTTCCATCGGCGGTTTATAGGTGTATTGGCCCAAAAGTGTTGTAGCAGGTAATGGTTGGGATTCAACAGTCAGGTTTAGATACTTTTCCAACTGTGAAATTTTATAATGTTCCTTCTCGGCGAATAAACTACAAGCTAGCCCTTTGCTACCTGCCCTGCCAGTACGCCCAATTCGATGCACATGAATTTCAGGGTCACGTGCAATGTGATAATTCATCACCGCATCTAATGAGTCAATATCAAGCCCTCTTGCGGCCACATCGGTTGCAACTAAAATGGATATGCTTTTATTAGCAAAGCGCACGAGTGTTCTATCACGATCCTTTTGCTCAAGATCTCCATGTAACGCCAAAGCACTAAATCCACAATCAACGAGTTGATCTGCTACCTCCTGAGTATCGCGCTTCGTATTACAAAAGACCACAGTAGATATCGAACGATGCTCAAGCAGCAATAATTGTAGCGCTGTGAATCTATAATCCACATGATCTATCTGATAAAAGTATTGTTCAATAGTTCTCGAGTCATGGCCTTCTTCAACTTTAGCCATGATGGGTTGCTTCATAATGCGCTGTGCAATATGCTGTATTTGACGGGGAAAAGTTGCACTAAACAATAAGGTTTGACGCTGACTGGGTACCTGTTCAATGATCATATCTATGGCCGACTGAAAGCCCATGTCCAGCATCCGATCAGCTTCATCAAGCACTAAGGTGTTGACATGCTCTAAATTTAAAGTGCCTCTTCTCAAATGATCTTCAATACGCCCCGGTGTTCCCACAACAATATGAGCACCATGCTCTAATGAACCCACTTGCGGCCCCATGGGTACGCCACCACATAAAGTCAGGACCTTAATATTATGAATCGTACGTCCTAATTTACGCACTTCTTTAGCCACTTGATCGGCTAGCTCTCTCGTTGGACAGATAATTAAAGATTGTACCCGAAAAAATTTAACGTTCAGACTGTGTAATACACCCAATCCAAATGCAGCTGTCTTTCCTGAACCTGTTTTTGCTTGGCCAATAACATCTTTACCCTCAACAATAGAAGGTAACGTCAAGGCTTGAATCGGCGTCATAGATTGGTAGCCTAACGTGGCTACATTTCTAATAATATCAGGGTGTAAATTAAGTGTAGAAAAAAGCTCTTGATTCAAGCTAATATCCTTTTATGAAATGTACAAAAAAATTAGCCTACTAAAAAACACCACAGGTCTAAAGAATACCCATAGTTATTCTTTAGACCTGTCAATTAACCACGTAGGCAAAACATCTAAAAAAAAAGGGCATCGCGAATCGCTCTGCCCTTTCTTCTACGCTCCAAAAGAAGCGAAATCGTTAATGCATAAACCGTAAGTAAATACGCTACCGATCGTTGAATTATTTAAATTACTTGAATGTCCTCAGCTTGAGGTCCTTTTTGACCTTGAGTGACTGTAAATTCAACTTTTTGACCTTCTGCCAACGTTTTGAAACCTGAACCAGAAATGGCGCTAAAATGAGCAAAGACATCTGGGCCTGATTCTTGTTCGATAAAACCAAAACCTTTTGCTTCGTTGAACCATTTAACTGTACCAGTAGTTGTAGACATAATCTATCCTATAATTTTTTCGAAAATATTTAATACCTTAAATAAGGCTATTTAGCTAAAAGTGCTGCTATTAATTATGAAGAACAGAACGAATACTATAGACAGAACATCGAAATGGTGCGCAAACATAAAAAAGTACTTTAAAGCTGCGCTAATTATATACCGCTTTTCACAGTAATCAAATTTTTTTCAGTAACAAATCATTTAATTCTTGTAAACCCTCTTGTTCAAACCCTATGAAAAAACAAATAGATAGCTATTTTTCAGCGATTATGCTCTAATGGCGCGCTTGTAATTGTATCTTATCTTGGTTTTATCCCGTTGTACCCGATCCAGTTTCTTGTGCTTCACTGTAATTCCCTTGGGCTATTTTACAATATTAATTTTAATTCAAAATAAAGGTAATTTCTATTATGGCTACAGGCACAGTTAAATGGTTCAACGAAGCAAAAGGTTTTGGTTTTATTACGCCTTCTGAAGGTAATACTGACGTATTTGTTCATTATTCATCTATAAAAACAGACGGCTTCCGCACTCTAGACGAAGGACAGTCAGTCACTTTTAATACTGAAGATGGCCCTAAAGGTCCTCAAGCAACAGACGTTGAACTTGCATAAACAATAAATACCTGCCTTCCCTGCATCACTATTCCATGCAGGGAAGGTATCTTACTTACACTTACTATTATTATTGAGGATTACATGAAAAAATTGTTCGTTGGTAGCCTACCTCATGACGCCACTGAAGAGAGCATTAAAACTTTATTTGCAGAATTTGGAACCGTACGATCAATAGAAATTGCCAGTGATATCTTTTCAGGTCGAAACAAAGGCTTTGGCTTTATTGAAATGGAAGGACACGAGGCACGTGCGGCAATAGCCGGACTTAACGGAAAAAGCATGGGTGACAAACTTCTTGTTGTCAAATTTGAAGACCCACGCAAACAAGGCCGTGGCGGTCGTCGCCGGTAAAACTACCGTCCCAGCCGATACCTCGACACCTTTAGCTACATCATGCGCGACTGCATTACTTGATTGATCATAAGACGATAGCACACAAAAAATTATCGCCTGAAAAATAACTTTCATCGTCACATTCATGAAAGCCCAACTGACCATCGCGTCAACCTTGCCCCAAAAGCACAAAACCTATTTAAGAGAGTTGTTATGAGTTTTACCCCCTTAGGATTATCTGAGCCCATTCTAAAAGCAATTGCCGATAAAGGCTACTCCACCCCATCCCCCATTCAAGAACAAGCTATCCCAGCTATCATCAAGGGATACGACGTTATGGCGGCGGCACAAACTGGGACGGGTAAAACAGCGGGATTTACTCTCCCCATACTCGAAAGGCTATCTCAAGGACAGCATGCAAAGGCTCACCATGCAAGAGTACTGATTCTAACACCTACACGTGAATTAGCCGCTCAAATTGGCGAAAGTGTCACAAACTACGGTAAACACCTACCGCTTCGATCCACGGTTGTTTATGGCGGCGTTAAGATTAATCCGCAAATCTCAAAATTACGAAAAGGCGTCGATATTCTGGTTGCGACCCCTGGCCGCCTTCTTGATCTACACCAACAAAATGCTGTTACATTTTCTCAGCTGGAAGTTTTAGTCTTAGATGAAGCAGACCGAATGTTAGACATGGGGTTTATTCATGATATTCGTAAAATAATCGCTACTCTACCCAAGAAACGTCAAAACCTGATGTTTTCAGCCACTTTTTCAAACGACATAAGAAAACTTGCCAGAGGACTGGTTAACAATCCTGTTGAAATATCTGTGAGTCCACGCAACACCACCGCAGAAAATGTAACACAATGGATTTGCCCCGTTGATAAAAAACAAAAATCAGCACTTCTTTGTCACTTAATCAACGAAAATAAGTGGCAGCAAGTTCTCGTCTTTACACGAACAAAACATGGCGCTAATAAACTTACCCGTCAACTTGAAGCACACAATATAAAAGCTGCAGCGATTCACGGCAATAAAAGCCAAGCGGCAAGAACCAAAGCACTTGCAGAATTCAAAGATTTATCTACACACGTTTTAGTTGCAACCGATATTGCTGCACGTGGATTAGACATTGACCAACTACCACACGTTATCAATTTCGACCTGCCTAATGTTCCTGAAGATTATGTGCATAGAATTGGAAGAACGGGGCGTGCCGGCTCAAATGGCCATGCCATATCACTCGTGAGCGCCGACGAATTCAAACAATTGTCTGACATTGAACGCTTAATAAAACAAACACTAACCCGTAAGTTAATTGACGACTTCGAACCCATTCACGATGTGCCTGAATCAAACTTGAATCAGCGCCCTACTCAAGCGAAAAAAGCCAAGAGAAGCCACCCTGGAAATAGAGAAGGTCAGCGTGATACTGGGAATACAGCACACCCCAAAAAAAGAAATACGAAACATTATCGCTCTAGAAGAGCACCCTGAATGTGTGACCTAGCAGAACAATAAAAAATTTAAGTTATTTGGTGTTGTTTTTAGTTATGACGCGGTCCAGTTGATTGGCAAAGGCCTGCCTTTCTGTCTGACTCATGGGTGCTGGTCCACCCGTTTGAACACCGCTGGATCGCAAAGTCTCCATAAAATCACGCATCGCCAAACGTTCTCGTATATTCTCAAGCGTATAAAGCTCACCTCGTGGATTTAATGCCAGCCCGCCTTTAGCAACAACTTCAGCAGCCAGCGGTATATCACCGGTAATCACCAAGTCACCAACTGTTAATCGCTTCACAATTTCATTATCTGCAACATCAAAACCATGCGCAACTTGTAACATTTTGATAGTCCGTGAAGGAGGAATACGGATCGCCTGATTAGCAACCAGCGTCAACATTATTTTTGAACGTTCAGCAGCCCGAAATAAAATTTCTTTAACGACTACAGGACATGCATCTGCATCAACCCATATTTGCATAAACTATTAATCCAAACAGATCACAAAAAGAATGGCACATAATGCCGTCAAAAGACATATTGAAGAATGCTATTAGGACTGCAATAGCCAAGCAGTTTCACAACACAAAACAGATGTCGCGAGCACTGAAAAAAAAGCTGAAATGGGGTGAACGAAGGGGCTCGAACCCTCGACAACCGGAATCACAATCCGGGGCTCTACCAACTGAGCTACGCTCACCATAAAATCAAAACTGGTACGCTTGGCAGGATTCGAACCTGCGACCCTCGGCTTAGAAGGCCGATGCTCTATCCAGCTGAGCTACAAGCGCTCTTTTGGTCGGGGTAGAGGGATTCGAACCCCCGACATCCTGCTCCCAAAGCAGGCGCGCTACCAAACTGCGCTATACCCCGAACACTGATACTCAACGACACAAAGCAATGAAACCCTGCTACGAAGCCTGCAAATAATACTGATATTTAAGGCTTCCGTCAATAACTATTTATATGGTCCATCAACATAACACCCATTCAATCATGAGCCAACCAATGCTTCTTTTACAACAACTGGTGCTTAACAGATTCATAAATCGAATCAACCGAGACTTCGGCTTTGACTAGAATCTTTTCTAATTCGGCTAACTTTTCAGCACCGTATCTTTTGTCTCTAATACTGCCAACATTTATATACACATTTAGCGCCGAACTTTTTAGTGCTGCATGGGCTGAAACCACACTAACACCCGCATCAGTAATCACATTAGTGTTCCCTTTTTCAGCCGCTTCCTGACTTAATGAAATTACTTCTGCACTGGCTATTGCACAGGCTAAAGGCACTTCGGTCGCTTCTTTTAACGCCGCCTGTATGGCCGCTGTTCTGCGTTCTTTATCTTCCACGCTCTCTTTAGGAAGTCCATACGCTAGCATAACTTGATTAAACCCCTCTACATCCGCTTTAATCATCGCTGTGAACTTTTCACGTAAAACCTCTGACTTGGCCAGCAAAACCTTCATGTCTGATTCAACGGCGCTGTACTTCGGCTTACCAATAGTCAAATTACAAACCATACTGGTCAATGCAGCCGCAGTGGCTCCCATCACAGCGGCTGCACTTCCGCCACCTGGAGTCGCTTCATGACTAGCCAACTCTTCAAGAAAAAGCTGAATTGATTTATCTTTTATTTCCGTCAAGTTATCTCCCTATTTTAAACCTTACCTAGATATCTTCTATTAAAAATGCAACCTTCTTAGAGTCGGCGCCAAGTAGTCCCATCTGGATTATCCTCTACGACAATACCGTCCGCTTGTAACTCATCACGAATCTGATCCGCTAACTGCCAATCTTTATTTTTTTTAGCCGCGGTTCTTTGATTAATCTTTGATATTATCAGTTGGTCTTCACTAGAGTCACCATCGCTATCTTGTAAAAACGAGTCCGGTAGGTCTTGTAAAATTCCTAGCCCTGCCGCTAATGTTTTTAACGTATTTGCATAAACCCCCACCTCAGCGCTACTTTCTTGTTTTAATTTATTCAACGCAGTCGTCAGAGAAAATAAAACCGCTAAAGCTTCAGGCGTATTAAAATCATCATTCATCGCTTGCTCAAAGACTACCTTATATTCTTCAAGTACTTCCGCACTGGTCATATTTATATTTCTTAATGCGGTATATAAGCGTACGAGTGCCGCCTTAGCATCGTCTAAACTTTCATTAGAATAATTAAGCGGGCTTCGGTAATGACTCGATAAAATAAAATAACGAATCACTTCGGGTTGGTAACTTTCACGAACCTCTTTTAAGGTGAAAAAATTGCCCAAAGACTTTGACATCTTTTCATTATCAACACGAACAAAACCGTTATGCATCCAATAGTTAACAAATTGCTCACCGGTACCACCCACTGTTTGTGCAATTTCATTTTCATGGTGCGGAAATTGCAAATCCATACCCCCCCCATGAATATCAAAATGATTCCCCAAACAGCAAGTTGACATAGCAGAACATTCAATATGCCATCCTGGTCGCCCGCGGCCCCAAGGGGAATTCCAGAACGGCTCTCCCGGTTTTACTTTTTTCCACAGCACAAAATCAAGAGGGTCCCGTTTGCTTTTATCTATTGCAACACGCTCTCCTGCCTGTAATGCATCTAATTGCTTACCTGATAATTGCCCGTAATTAGGGAACTTAGAAACCGAATATAAAACGTCACCTGAAGTACTCGTGTAAGCCAACCCTTTTTCAAATAGCAATTGAATCAAATTAATAATTTGCTCCATTGACTGTGTCGCTTTGGGCTCCACATCAGGCGGAAGAACCGCTAATGCGCGCTCATCAGCATGCATCGCATCAATATAAAACTCAGTGAGTGAGGCGATATCTTGCTCATTCTCATTCGCACGCTTGATAATCTTATCGTCAATATCTGTGATGTTACGTACATAGGTCAAATCATATCCTAAATAACGAAAATAACGGGCTACCACATCAAACACTACCATGACCCGCGCATGCCCAATATGACAATAGTCATACACGGTCATCCCACAAACATACATCCCAACTTTACCCGGCACAATCGGCTTAAAGGTTTCTTTTTTCCTTGTCAGCGTATTAAATATTTTCAACATTTTTAATTTTTATAAAAAACAAACGAAATAATTACTTTATTATAGCCTAAAGAAAATTTCGATTGGTATTTGTAAAGCCACCTAAAAGAAATTAGAATAATGATTTATCATCGCTAGTCAGGTAAGTTTTAATGCGTACTTTTCGTTTTTTAATACCTCTACTTTTGTTCACCCCCCTCTTATTGGCTAAGGAAGCAAATATGTCCGAGACTCAAACTAAAGTGAAATTCACGACCAATTTAGGTGCCTTTGTTGTCCAATTAGATACTGACAAGGCCCCTATTACAACGGCCAACTTCATTACCTATGTCACAGAGGGATTCTATAGCGGCACCATTTTTCATCGCATCATTCCTGACTTTATGGCTCAAGGCGGTGGCTTTGATACTGACTTTAACCAAAAAGACGTTCATGATCCCATTGCAAATGAAGCCAATAATGGTCTGGCCAATGATCGCGGAACTCTCGCTATGGCTCGTACCTCAGATCCTGACTCAGCAACCGGTCAATTCTTCATCAATTACAAAAACAATGACTTCTTAAATCATACTAGTCCAACACCTTCAGGTTGGGGGTATGCTGTATTTGGTCATGTTATTGAGGGCATGGATATTGTCGATGCAATGACAGAAATCCCGACAGGAAACCGTAACATGCATCAAGATGTGCCCAAAACAGATATTGTGGTCGAGAATGCACAAATGATTGACTAGTGGCCTAGCACTTGAAAGACGAAATCCTTTTTATTTCTGATCTTCATCTTGCCATTGAGAAGCCGCGAATTACCAAAATTTTCTTAAACTTTCTTAATTCGCGCGCAACTCAAGCCAAAGAGCTTTATATTCTAGGGGATCTTTTTGATGTCTGGGTCGGTGATGACGACTTAACCCCTCCCAACAAAAAAATTAGACGCCATTTAAAAAATCTTACCTTAAACGGAACCCGTGTGTACTTACAACAAGGTAACCGCGACTTCCTACTAGGCACACGTTTTTGTCAAGAAACGGGTGTCATCCTATTGAACGATCATCACCTCTTAGACCTGTATGGCACCAAAACTTTGCTCATGCACGGTGATCTATTATGCACTGATGATATTGGCTATCAAAAATTTAGGACGTTGTCACATACAGCGCATTGGAAACAAGAAAAGCTAGCCTACCCCCTGTGGTTGCGTTTAATCGCTAGCCGTTGGTATCGATTTAAAAGCTTATTACACAAACGAAATTATACTGAAGATATCTTGGATGTTAACCAAACCGAGGTGGTCAAAACGCTTAAAAATCACAGTAGTTTTCGTTTAATTCATGGCCATACCCATCGACCCGCTGTACATCAATTTACGATCGATAAAAAACCTGCAGAACGCTTTGTACTGGCAAACTGGACAGTTCAACAAGGCAGCGTTTTATGTTGGTCCCCAACAGGTCATCACATTGAATCCCTACACCCTTAACACTAACTCTTTGGGATCGTTAGCACCTGCCCAATCTTAATAACATTATTCTTCAGCGCATTAAAATTCTTTAATTTTCTCATGCTAACACCATAACGAACGGCTATCTCTGATAAGGTTTCACCCCGAATAATTTTATGCTTACTTAATCTCTTAATCGCTGCTCGTTCATCTATGGCCAAATGAACTGGCGTCACATCCTGGTAATATTTATTAACTCCCCGAAAAATAGCCTCCGCAATTTTATTTTGATACTTCGGTGACTTCAGCCTTCTTTCTTCTGTAGGATTTGATATATAGGCTGTTTCAATCAACACAGAGGGTATATCGGGTGACTTCAGTACAATAAATTTAGCCGATTGCACGCTACGTTTATGCAACTTAACAATTCCGTTCAATTCTCCCAAAATCTTTTTAGCCGCTACCGTGCTCATATCCTGTGTTGCCGTTTGCGATAAATCTAATAGCACCGAAGCTAAAACATCCTCTTTATCATCAAGACTGACTCCCCCTACCAAGTCAGAAGCATTTTCCTGATTCGCTAACCACCGCGCCGCTTCACTTGATGCACCACCTCTTGAAAGTGTGTAAACGGACGCGCCACGTACTTTTGCATTGTGAAATGCATCGGCATGAATGGATATAAATAAATCAGCTCTCGATTGTCTAGCAATTTTAAGCCGTTTTCTAAGCCCCACATAATAATCACCTTTACGAACTAAAAATGCACGCATCCCTGGGCGTGCATTAATTTTAGCAACTAATTTTTTGGCAACAGCCAAAACTACTTTTTTTTCCTGAACGCCATGCGGCCCGTGTGCGCCGGGGTCTTCACCGCCATGCCCAGCATCAATTGCAACCACCATCTCTTTTGCACGACTCTTAATAATCTGCTTAACAATTGGCTTTATGACTGGCGCACTCTTAGCTTTACCCGTGTCAAATAAATCAATCACTAAACGGTGCCCGTATAAATTACTCGGTTTTAAAATGAAGCTTTTCGGTTTAACCCCTTTTTTTAAATCCATTACGATTCGTAAATCGATTTGGTTACGGGCACCACTACGAATTCGATAAAGTAAATTATGATCAGCCGCCGGTTGTAAAAGATGCTTACCTAATTTTGCATTAGCGATGTCGACAACTAATCGATCAGGATTTTGCAAGGTAAAAACTTGATGTCTTGGCTGCGCCGTTGTATCAAAAACTAATCGTGTATGATCCGGGGCAGACCAAAATCGTAGGTCTGCTATTTGCAGTTGTTTTGCAGCGACCAGAGTAGGCACAAGTAATAAGCCCACGAAATATATTATGCACGCAATAAATTTATACATTCTAAGATCAATTCATTCTCTTTATAAAACCCAATTTCAAACACTCTGTTGCTAATCTAACAATTCAAGTGAATGACCTACCTCACCCGAGCAGAGCTTAAAATGACAATCGGGTTGGGGTAAATAACCAAAACCCATTTCAGGCCACTCTATAAAACAATAAGCTTCTTGCTGTAGATAATCCCTTATACCGATCCATTCAAGCTCTTCAGGATCTTTGACTCGATATAAATCAAAATGAACTAGACGGACTCCGCCAGCCGTATACTCTTCCACCAAAGTATACGTGGGACTTTTAACAATTCCCTCATAGCCTAAGGAACGAAGAATGCCTCTAACCAATGTGGTTTTCCCCGCCCCTAAATCACCGGTTAAGAAAACTAATCGAGCATCCCCTAGAGACTTAAATAATGTGGCTCCGTATTGCTCTGTTTCTTCCGTTGTTTTCAATAAAATGGTCATTATTCATTTACGACTGTTCTAATAAAAGGCATCAAATCACTTGCAAGTAGTCCACGCTCACCCTGCAAAGCGGCCTTGTCGCCTGCTCTACCATGTAAAAAGGCACCACAAACTGCAGCATCCATTAACGGCATTTTTTGCGCTACCAAAGCAGCTATTATACCGGTTAATAGATCACCCATTCCACCGCAAGCCATACCCGGATTACCTGTCATCGTTACTTTTGTGATGTTCCCATCGGTAATAATCGTCCCCGGACCTTTAAGTAAGACAATCCCCCCATATTTGGCCTGAATATTCCTAGCTGCAGTATATCGGTCTCGCTGAATCTCATCAACCGAACAATGCATTAACCTTGCGGCTTCACCAGGATGCGGTGTTAAGATCCAATTATTGCTAAAGCTCCCCCGTTTAGCTAAAATATTTAATGCATCTGCATCAAGAATTTTAGGTTGTTGCGTGGCCAAGCTAACCTCAAACAATGACTCTCCCCAGTTTTTCTGACCCAACCCCGGGCCTATTGCAATTACGCTCCCTTTATTTAGTACCGCAGAGAGTGCCTGACTTTGCTCCACGCCATGAACCATTATCTCAGGACACCTATGGACCATGTGCCTCGCATGATCTCTCCGCGTCGCCACCGATACTAACCCTGCTCCAGCTCGGGTTGATGCCTCAGCGGCTAATTGTATAGCGCCATGATAACCATAATCCCCACCAACCAAGACCACATGACCAAAATTCCCTTTATGCGCATAACGATTACGAGCAGGCAAAGAAACATGAGAGGTTAATACCGCTTGCCGCTGACAACAGCCAAAGACTCCCCGAGGTATAGCCAACGCGGAAAAAAATAATTCCCCGCAAAAAGCACTGGCTTGACCGGTAACCATCCCTTTTTTCAAACCAATAAAAGTGATTGTTTGCTGTGCAACAACAGCACAAGGCATTGGTTGACCGGTATCGGCATTTAATCCAGAGGGAATATCAATTGCAACAACCGGTCTACCCGATTTGTTGATATGCTCTATTAGCGTTTCAAATTGCCCAGAAACTGTGCGCGATAATCCTATCCCTAATAAAGCATCAACGATAACATCACAGTGTAAGGTCACCGCTACATTCTGTGTTTCTATTGCACCGCCTGATAATAAATATTCATCCAGTGCCAAACGTGCATCACCAGTAACCTTTGCTACTGGACACAGTAAAAAAACAACGGGCTTTAACCCTTTCTTAAGTACTTCATTCGCCACCACAAAACCATCACCACCATTATTACCCGAGCCACAAAAAACATGAATAATACAAGCGTCGGGGTAATAAATATCAATCAAATCAACTACGGCTAGTCCAGCCCTTGCCATTAAAGAAAAACCATCGATACCATATTCTGCAATAGCAACACGATCTAATTCCTGTACTTGCTTAGCACTGTATAATTCCGAAGGCAATTGTTTAAGATCATTACTTGCCACTGCCCTAACTCCTTAACCGCTATCAAAACAATTTCATTCATCATAGGGTATTAACTGTCCCACAGCAATCAAAGCGGTATACTGTCAATTTTAGACCCCTTTCACCCAATCAATCATGGCAACACTAAACCGACACAGCCTCACTCAAAACATTAAAAAATGGGGCGTGGAACTGGGTTTCCAACAAGTGGGGATTTCCGATACATCACTGACAGAGGCAGAACAACACCTCGATAACTGGATAAAAAAAGACTATCACGGTCAATTGCATTACATGGTCAAACATGGCAAGAAAAGAAGTGATCCAGAATTACTAATTCCAGGGACTAACAGCATTATCTCTGTTCGCATGGACTACTTACCTGAAAATCAAAAAGACATACATACCGCCTTAGCAAGTGCTGAAGACGGCTTTATTTCACGTTATGCTTTGGGTCGAGATTACCACAAAGTCATTAGAAATCGATTACAAAAACTATGTTCTCGGATTGAAGAAGAAATTGGTCCTTTTGGGTACCGAGCCTTTGTCGATAGCGCACCGGTACTTGAAAAAGCCATTGCTGAAAAAGCAGGGCTAGGCTGGATTGGCAAGCATACTAATCTGATTAATAAACAGGCTGGATCGTGGTTCTTTTTAGGCGAGATCTATACTGACCTTGAATTGCCCATTGATTCTGCAACCAGTTCACACTGCGGTGACTGTGTAGCTTGTATTGATATCTGTCCTACGCAAGCGATTATTGCGCCTTATCAACTGGATGCTAGGCGATGCATATCTTATTTAACCATTGAACTTCACGGTTCTATTCCCGAGCCATTACGTCCTTTAATTGGCAATAGAATCTATGGTTGCGATGATTGTCAACTCATATGCCCTTGGAATCGTTTTGCTAAAACGACTCAAAACCCTGATTTTAATCCCCGACATAATTTAGATTCGAGCCAACTCGTTAATTTATTTTCTTGGGATGAAACAACCTTTCTTAAAAAAACAGAAGGCTCTGCCATTCGACGTATTGGCCATCATCGTTGGTTACGTAATATTGCAGTTGCCTTAGGTAATGCAAAACCCCGTCAGTTAATTACACAAGCACTATTAAAGCACCGCGATAATCCTTCAGAGCTTGTCCAAGAACATGTCCGCTGGGCACTAAAGCACCAACAGAGCACCCGTAACCGTCCTATTAAAGACTCGGAGGAGCCGGCGCTATAACCTGACGACTGCCATTAGATTCAGGCGATGTCACCACCCCTGCTGCTTCCATATCTTCAATTAAACGTGCAGCACGGTTATACCCCACCTTAAAGCGCCTTTGCACACTAGAAATAGAAGCTTTTCGCGTTTCAGTGACAAAGCTCACAGCTTGATCATAAATAGGATCTGCCTCACTCTCAATATGGCCAAAGACGCTACCAAGTTGATCAGCCGTATCATTAACGACTAAATCCAAGTAATCTGTCGGGCCCGTTTCCTTCAGAAAAGAAACAATTTGATGAACCTCATGATCGTTCACAAATGCGCCATGGGCTCGGATTGGTAAACTCGTACCCGAGGGCATAAATAGCATATCCCCATTGCCTAACAAGGATTCCGCACCTGCTTGATCAATAATCGTTCTAGAGTCAATCTTAGATGAAACCTGAAAAGAAATACGAGAAGGGACGTTTGCTTTAATCAACCCGGTCAAGACATCCACAGAAGGCCGTTGGGTAGCCAGAATCAAATGCAACCCAGAAGCACGTGCTTTTTGAGCTAACCGAGCGATAAGTTCTTCTACCTTTTTACCCACAATCATCATCATATCGGCTAATTCGTCGATAACGATAACTATATTAGGCAAGGGTTCTAAAACTGGGTGCTCTTGGTTTTCTACTAAGCCCATCTCAGGTTTAAATAAAGGGTCTTTAATGGGCTCCCCACGGGCCTCAGCCTCTTTGACCAGTTTATTAAAACCCTCAACATTTCGAACACCCAGCAAAGACATTAATCGATACCGCCTTTCCATTTCAGCAACCGACCAACGTAGCGCATTGGCCGCATCTTTCATATCTGTCACAACAGGTGTTAATAAGTGGGGAATGCCTTCATAAACAGACAACTCAAGCATTTTGGGGTCGATCATAATCATTCGCACATCGGCAGGCGTAGATTTATACAACAAACTTAAAATCATGGTATTGATGGCAACTGATTTTCCAGAGCCCGTTGTTCCTGCTACCAATAAATGAGGCATTTTAGCTAAATCTGCAATGACTGGAGTACCTGAGATATCCTTACCTAACGCCAACGTTAACGCTGAATTAGATTCTTGATAAACCGATGACGAAAAAATCTCACGTAATGAAACCATTTCTCGCTCTTTGTTAGGGATTTCAAGACCAATAACGGTTTTACCGGGAATTATCTCAACAATCCGAACACTGGTGACAGACAACGCCCTTGCAAGATCTTTAGCTAGACCACTAATACGACTCACTTTAATTCCAGCAGCTAGCTGTAATTCAAAGCGCGTTACAACAGGCCCTGGGTTTACAGCGACCACATTCACGTCGACATTGAAATCGATTAAAATATTCTCAACCAATCGAGACATGTCTTGTAAGGCACTCTCAGAATATCCTTTTGTGGTGTTAAAATACTGATCTAAAAGGGATAATTGAGGTAAGCCCTCATTCGCCGCGGGTATCTTTTTGACCTTCCGACGACTTAGATGCTTTTTAGCAGGGAATGAGCTAAATGTCATAGGAGGATCAATGACATCTACTGATGAAGGTTCAATCAGAGTCATTACCGGTTCAATATTACTCGTGGATTCAAAACCCCCTACTGTCGGTTCAACACGGGCTTTATTAGCTCTTGAATTTCTCAGCAGATTCGGTTTTTGGGTTCGTGACGAACCGACTCCTGAAATATCGTCTACGACTTTTGTGGTACGTTGAAAATAGGATTTAACATACACATTGCACCGAACGCCCCAGACATTAATTTTTTGCGCTAAAAATCGAATAATTAATAATGCATATTTACCAACACCATCAATAACAGCTAGCCATGACAAATTGGTTAACAATGTGACTCCGCCAAGCAAAATGGATAACAGCACTAAAGTGACTCCTGAATGGCCTAAAATCACGACCAACAAGTTTCCTAACTCCTCACCTATAATACCCCCTGCTCCATTTGGCATTGGAAAACCTAAACGTAGAATATACAAATACGCTAACGTCGAAATGGCCAGGCTTGATAAGACAAAACCACTCCAATGTGACCCGACCCCCCAATGCGTTTGACGAATCGACCGCCCAACGAATAATTGATACCCATGCCAAGCAATCATCACCGGGAAAAAGAATGCACTAAGCCCTAACAAACTGAATAAAAAATCTGCAACCCATGCACCCATAACGCCACAGGCATTATTGATCGAACCGCCACTACCACTGTGTGTCCACCCAGAGTCTTCATAACTAAACGTTACCAAGGCAATAAAAACAAAAGCCGCCCAAGTGAGAAAGACTATAACGCCCATTTCACGCAAACCTGTTGAGGTATTTTCTTTAATTATCGCAGCCATGCTATTTCTAATTTAATATCCATTTTTTAGTTATATATAACAGTATCATAGGATCTTTTTATTTCATAGCACATTAACTTAATCACACCTCAAAAGAAAACTTTTGGAGACTAATTTATAAAAATTTAATCTCAAACTTTACCTAATCGACTGTCATCGTCATAATATGCAAAAAATTGCTTAACATCGATCTTTGTGGAGAAAATCTAAATGAGCACAACCAAACATTGTCGCCTACTTATCTTAGGTTCTGGCCCTGCCGGTTACACTGCAGCTATTTATGCCGCACGCGCTAACCTTAATCCAGTACTCATCACTGGAATGCAACAAGGCGGGCAATTAACCACCACCACAGATGTTGACAATTGGCCTGGTGACAATAACGGTGTTCAAGGCCCAGAATTAATGGACCGTATGCGCCAACATGCCGAGCGCTTCAATACCGAACTGTTATTTGATCACATTCACACCGTTGACCTTAACAACAAACCATTCACCTTAACTGGGGATTCTGGCGTCTATAGTTGTGATGCATTGATTATTTGCACGGGTGCATCTGCTAAATATTTAGGTCTTGATTCTGAAGAAGCTTTTCAGGGCCGTGGCGTATCCGCATGCGCAACCTGCGATGGCTTTTTCTACAAAAACAAACCTGTAGCCGTTATCGGCGGTGGTAATACAGCCGTTGAAGAAGCTCTATACCTTTCTAATATCGCCTCAAAAGTAACCGTAGTGCATCGACGAGATAAATTTCGTTCAGAGAAAATTTTAGCGGATAAATTATTAGAACGCGCCAAAAACGGTAACGTTGACATTGAATGGGATCATAATTTAGATGAGGTCTTAGGCGATGACATGGGGGTCACCGGAATCCGAATAAAAAATAGCCTAACCACAGAAACTAAAAACATTGACGTTCACGGTGTTTTCATTGCTATTGGTCATAATCCAAATACTGAAATGTTCAAAAATCAACTGGCCATGGAAAATGGCTATATTACTGTCAACAGTGGTATTTCAGGCAATGCAACAGGGACTAGCATCCCGGGTGTTTTTGCCGCCGGTGATGTCATGGACTCTATTTACAAACAAGCCGTCACCTCTGCAGGCTCTGGCTGCATGGCTGCACTCGATGCAGAAAAATACCTGGACGAACTTGACGAAAACTAAAGCTATCTGTACTTTTAATTAAGTGAGCAGGAGTCTTTATGCTCACATACCTGGACCCCAACCTTCCAGAGCAACCCTTTCCAAGAGTTAAACACGCTTTAAAAGATCCCGATGGCTTAATTGCTGTCGGAGGTTGCCTAAGTCCTGAAAGGCTGATTAACGCCTACAAACACGGTATTTTCCCATGGTATAACCCCGGCGACCCGCTATTATGGTGGTCACCCAACCCCAGACTCTGCCTTTTACCCAACCAATTTAAGCCCTCAAAAAGTTTGCAACGCTTAGCCAGAAAAAATAATTTCACCGTCCGTATTGATCAATCCTTTAATGCGGTCATAAAAGCCTGCGCAATGCCCCGAAAAACCCAAACCGAAACGTGGATATCACCGGAAATGATTAACGCCTATCAAACTCTACATAATATTGGGGTAGCACATTCTATTGAAGTGTATCGTAATAATACGTTGGTAGGCGGCCTTTACGGTCTCGGTATAGGACAAGTTTTTTTTGGTGAATCCATGTTCCATACTGAAAGTAATGCCTCAAAATTGGCGTTCTATTTTTTAATTGGGAAACTTCGCGAATGGAACTACCAACTCATCGACTGCCAAGTTAAATCAGAGCACTTAATAAACTGGGGTGCCCAAGAACTTCCTCGTGATGAATTCATTGCTTTAGTTAATCAATACAGCACCAGATATACCGCTGTAGACGCTTGGAGAAAAATAGCACATGACTAATATCCCCGTCATTGATGGTGTTGAGCACCCTTGCAACTATCAAAATGAAAAACAAGCCCGTCTACTCTATGTGCACCCTGAATTACCCCCCATTAACAATCTATACACACATTTAATTACTCTGGGCTTTAGGCGTAGTGGAGAACAGTTATACCGACCTCATTGCCACCATTGCCAAGACTGTATTTCATTAAGGGTACCGGTTAATTTATTCAAACCCTCAAAAAGCCAAAAACGAATTATCAACAAAAATACGCAGACAACAACACGATTAATTCCTGCCGCTTTTAACGAACAACATTTTAAAATTTACCTCCGTTATCAAAATAGTCGCCACCCCGACGGCGAAATGAGTCAACTCTCAAAAGATGACTACTTGAATTTCTTAACCGGACCTTGGTGTAATACCTTGTTTATGGAAATACGGATAAAAAGCACACTTGTCGGTATTGCCGTTATCGATCAAATCGACAGTGCATTTTCAGCCGTTTACACCTTCTACGACCCTGATTTCCAACATTTCAGCTTAGGACATTTTGCTATCCTGAAAATGATCCACTATGCATCATGCCAAAAACTAACCTGGGTCTACCTCGGATATTGGATAGAGCCTTGTCAGAACATGGCCTATAAAGCCAATTACCGACCGATAGAGGCCTTTACTCATGACCAATGGCATTTGTACCAAAAGGGTGAGCCAATTAGCCGATAGCCGCTATAACCTCTTTTTAAAAAAGGCCCTTGCTTTTTAAGGACTGTCTATCAGACAAGTACAATGTTATAATTAATGATTAAATTAACTACGGTGCGCAACACAAATGGCAAAAGAAGATCAAATTGAAATGGAAGGCAAGGTAATTGACACGCTACCTAACACCATGTTTCGCGTGGAACTAGAAAACGGTCACGTTATTACTGCTCACATATCAGGGAAAATGCGTAAACATTACATCCGCATCTTAACCGGCGACCAAGTCAAAGTTGAAATGACCCCTTATGATCTTACCAAAGGTCGAATTACTTTTAGAGGCCGTTAAACACCGTTATTTTTCTACGGCCAGCGAGTCAAGTGCTACTAAATCTTTACTCTTAACGTCTAACGAAAGATCGTCCTCTCGAACTGAGATCTGCACATGACCACCTTGTGCTAACTTGCCAAACAATAATTCATTAGCCAACGGCGACTTAATTCTTTCTTGAATAAGTCGCGCCATAGGCCGCGCGCCCATTTTAGTGTCGCATCCGTTATAAGCTAACCATTGCCGAGCCTCTTCGTCCAACAGTAACGTTACGTTTTTTTCTGTCAATAAACTTTCCAGTTCAAAAATAAACTTATCAACAACATGCCTAATAATTGAATTACTCAAGGGCTTAAACTGAATCACCGCATCTAAACGATTACGAAATTCAGGACTGAATGTTTTGTCAACGACTTTTCGGCTATCCCCTGCATGCTCTTGCTGGGTAAAACCAATTGATGCTCGCGCCCCTTCCTCTGCACCGGCATTAGTCGTCATCACTAAGATAATATTACGGAAATCAGCTTTTCTGCCATTATTATCCGTCAAAGTACCGTGATCCATTACTTGCAAGAGTAAATTAAAAACATCAGGGTGGGCTTTTTCAATCTCATCCAGTAATAAAACCGCATAAGGGTGCTTATTAACCTGCTCAGTCAACAAGCCACCTTGATCAAAACCAACATACCCTGGCGGTGCGCCAATTAATCTTGATACAGTATGACTTTCCATATACTCCGACATATCGAAGCGAATAAGCTCAACACCGAGAACCTTAGATAACTGTTTTGTAACTTCTGTTTTTCCAACACCGGTAGGACCAGAAAACAAAAAAGAACCAATTGTTTTAATCGAATCACGAAGACCAGCACGCGACAATTTAATCGCCGATGATAGCGCAGAAACCGCTTCGTCCTGACCGTAAACAAGTAACTTAAGATTTTTCTCTAAATCCTCTAAAACACCTTTATCACTAGACGATACATTTTTCTCAGGAACACGTGCGATCTTAGCGATAATGGCTTCAACCTCACTGGGACTAATAGAAGCTAATCGTTCTGATGAAGGTAATAAACGCTGCTGCGCCCCTGCTTCATCAATCACGTCAATGGCTTTATCCGGCAAGCATCGATCAGTGATGAATCGGTCAGATAAGTGCGCTGCCTGCTCTAGACTTTTCAAGCTATATTTAATCTCATGAAACTCTTCAAATCGAGATTTTAAACCTTTCAAAATTTCAATCGTTTCTTCTACACTTGATTCAGTCACATCAACTTTCTGAAAACGACGTGCTAAAGCGTGGTCTTTTTCAAAAACACCTCTGTATTCTTGATAAGTCGTAGAGCCAATACACCGTAGTTGCCCGGATGCTAAAACAGGTTTAATTAAATTAGAAGCATCCATCATGCCACCAGAAGCCGCTCCCGCACCAATAATGGTATGAATCTCATCAATAAAAAGAATCGCGTGCGGTTCTTTCTTTAATCCGGCTAACAGTGCTTTCAAACGCTTTTCAAAGTCACCGCGATATTTTGTTCCTGCCACTAAAGAACCCATATCTAATGAGTAAACAACACTATCTAATAAAAATGCAGGGACGTCCTCTTCGACAATCATTTTAGCCAACCCTTCTGCAATCGCTGTTTTACCCACACCAGCATCACCGACTAACAAAGGATTGTTTTTTCGACGACGGCAAAGGATTTGCAAGGTTCTTGCAATTTCTTCACTACGTCCAATTAAAGGATCAATTTTCCCTTCGAGAGCCAACACATTTAAATTAGTTGCATATTTCTGTAAAGACCCTGTCGCTTCATCTTCATTATTATTTTTTGGGTCTACAGATTTTGCATCTTCGCTGTTCTTCTCACTCGTGCCATGAGAAAGATAATTAACAATATCTAAACGCGTTACATCATATTTACTTAACAAATAGACCGCGTGTGAATCCTGTTCACTAAATAAAGCAACCAACAAGTTAGCACCGTCAACTTCTTTTTTATTGGAGGACTGGACATGAAAAACCGCACGCTGTAATACGCGTTGAAAGCCCAGTGTTGGCTGTGTTTCACGCCCAGAATCTTTCTCTAAAAGAGAAATAGTATCATTAATAAATTGTTCAATATCCGCTTTAAGCGCGCTAACATTACAGTCACAGACGGCCAGCACCTCGGTGGCTGATTCATTTTCAATGAGCGCTAATAATAAGTGTTCGACTGTTATGAATTCATGATATTGAGCATGCGCTTGTTTAAACGCCTGGTTCAAGGTATTTTCTAGTTCTTTACTTAACATAATTCAAATTATACTTTTTCCATTGAACATTTAAGGGGGTGCTGATGCTCTCGAGCATGCTGATTAACCAATTCTACTTTTGTTTCAGCAACATCTTTAGAAAAAACACCACAAATACCAACACCTCGAGTATGCACATGCAACATCACACGTGTCGCCTTTTCTTCAGTCATTGAAAAGAAATGTACCAAAATATCGACCACAAAGTCCATAGGCGTAAAGTCATCATTCAATAAAACAACTTTGTACAAGGGCGGCTTCTTTAATTTAGGGATGACATCTTGAACAGCTAAATCGCCACTACTATTGTCATTAGGATTAATATCAGACATAAATACCAAAAAATAATTCAACGATTATCGTCAAAGAAAGTCGTGAAATGTTAAAATTAAATTATATCTCAAATTTGTTTTTTAGCTATTGCTACATAATCTTTTTATTTCATGACCGAACCTAATCCGATTTGGAAACCCCACGTTACTGTTGCTGCAGTCATCGAAAAAAACCAACAGTTTCTAATGGTAGAAGAGCACTGTTCTGGACAATTGGTTTTCAATCAACCGGCAGGACACCTAGAAGACGGCGAAGACCTTATTACGGCTATCAAACGTGAAGTGCTGGAAGAAACCACCTGCCAATTTGTACCCTCTGCAGTGATTGCCATTCAATTGTGGCGAAAAAACATCCAATTCCCGACATTTTTACGGGTCTGCTTTACGGGAACCGTTTCTGAACCCAACCCATCACTTTCTCTAGACGACGGCATTGTTGCGACCCACTGGCTAGACTACGATCATTTAAATCTTCACCCCAAACAATTACGCAGCCCTTTAGTCCTTGAATCTATAGACCACTACTTATCCGGACAACGCATACCTTTAACTTTGCTTAACTCATTAATAAACGTATGACTAAACATATTGTCGTAGGCATGTCCGGTGGCGTTGACTCCTCCGTAACAGCCCTAAAACTGGTTGAACAAGGCCATCAAGTTACCGGCTTGTTTATGAAAAACTGGGAAGAAGATGACGGCACCGATGAATGTACTGCATTAGCTGATATTAAGGATGCTCAACAAGTTTGTGACACCCTTAACATTCCCCTTAAAACTGTTAACTTTGCCAGTGAATATTGGGACCAGGTTTTTGAAATATTCCTTGAAGAATATAAATCAGGTAGAACGCCTAACCCCGATATTCTTTGCAATAAACATATTAAATTTAAGGCTTTCCTCGATTATTCTTTTAATCTGGGCGCTGACTATATCGCAACTGGACACTATGCGCGCGTCACCCACGAAGAAGGTCGCTATTTTTTACGTAAAGGGCTTGATCCCAACAAAGAACAAAGTTATTTCTTGTATACGCTCAACCAATCGCAATTAGCCAAAATACTCTTCCCTATTGGCGATATTCATAAACCTGAACTACGCGAATTAGCTAGTCGATCTGGCTTTGATAATCATCAAAAAAAAGACAGTACCGGAATTTGTTTTATTGGCGAACGCAAGTTCACTCAATTCTTAAAACGTTATCTAGCCACGCAGCCCGGGGAAATGCGCACCCCTGAAGGCCAATTGGTCAGCACCCATCAAGGCCTAATGTATTATACAATAGGTCAAAGACAAGGCCTGGGCATAGGAGGCGTCAAGGGTGCATCTGAAGAACCTTGGTATGTGCTCAACAAAAACTTGAGCAATAACACGCTCATTGTGGGTCAGGGGCATAATCATCCATTACTGTTTCATAATTCTCTGACCGCCAGTCAATTTGACTGGGTTAGCGAAAAACCACCCACGAGCATTCGATCCTGCACGGCTAAAATACGCTATCGCCAAGCAGATCAGATCTGCCAAATTGAACCACTATCTACGGATCGTTATCGCGTCACTTTTGAAGAACCTCAACGCGCTATCACACCGGGTCAATCCGTTGTCTTCTATGATCAAGACATTTGCTTGGGCGGCGGAATCATTGACGCTGCTGAAAACAGATAACACTTAAACGATCCACCTTAAAATACGATATAAAATATAACAGGAAAATAAATGAGCCAATCTTCTCTTTTTGCTATTTCACCCATTGACGGTCGCTACGCAGACAAAGTGAATGAATTACGCCCTATCTTTAGTGAATACGGGCTCATTCGCTATCGCGTTCAAGTTGAAGTTAACTGGCTAAAAGCCCTCGCGGCACAACCCGAAATCACTGAAGTCCCTACGCTAAGCGCGAAGGCCCTCGACGTTCTTGATTGCATCGTTAACCAATTTTCAGAAACTGATGCTGAACGTATCAAAACGATAGAACGAACAACCAACCACGATGTAAAAGCTATTGAGTATTTTCTAAAAGAATGTATTCAAGATAATAACGAATTACAACAAATCAATGAGTTCATCCATTTCGCCTGTACCTCAGAAGATATTAACAACCTCTCTTATGCTTTAATGCTCAAGGAAGGACGTGACGTGTTATTAAACCACATCGATACCTGCATAAGCGCCATCAAAAATCTTGCCACCAGTACGGCAACACAACCGATGCTATCAAGGACGCATGGCCAATCTGCAACCCCTACGACCACAGGCAAAGAATTTGCCAATGTCGTTGCACGATTACAACGCCAACGCCAACAGCTCATCCAAATCAGTCTTTTAGGTAAAATCAATGGTGCCGTAGGTAATTATAACGCCCATCAAGTCGCGTATCCTGAGGTTAATTGGCCTGATTTTTCAGAAAACTTTGTAACCTCTCTCGGACTTTCCTGGAACCCTTACACCATTCAAATTGAACCTCACGACTATATTGCTGAATATTTTCATACGGTCTCTCGTTTCAATACTATCTTGCTTGATTTTGATCGCGATATCTGGAGTTACATCTCACTGGGGTATTTCAAACAAAGAACCATTGCCGGCGAAGTAGGATCCTCAACAATGCCTCATAAAGTTAACCCGATTGATTTTGAAAACTCGGAAGGTAACTTAGGACTGGCTAATGCTATTTTCTCTCATTTATCAGAAAAACTCCCTGTTTCAAGGTGGCAACGTGATCTCACAGACTCCACCGTACTCAGAAATATCGGCGTTGGTTTTGCACACACAGTGATTGCTATTCAAGCGACCTTAAAAGGCATTTCAAAATTACAAATTAATGCCGACACGATCAACAACGACCTTAATGATAACTGGGAAGTACTGGCTGAACCGATTCAAACGGTAATGCGTCGGTATCAAATTGAAAAGCCTTATGAAAAACTCAAAGAACTCACTCGAGGACACAAAATAGGACAGCAAGAAATCCAGCAATTTATTATAAAACTTGATATTCCAGAGCATGCAAAAGAATCCTTGCTCACATTAACGCCTCACAATTATATTGGATATGCCGCGTCGTTAGCCAAAGCTATTGACTAAATAAATAATGTTAGGGTATATACTTACCTTCTCGTTTATCGATTAAGGCTTCAGTTTGCTCAATTTTATTTGGCTATTTTTCTTTATTGTTGCTTTTCTAACAGCCGCAATAAAGCTGGTCTTTCTGGGTGACCAGAATATTTTTAACGAACTGATAACCGCCATGTTTGCCATGGCCAAAACAGCGTTTGAGATTTCTTTAGGCTTAACCGGTATTCTTTGCCTATGGCTTGGGATCATGCGAATAGGTGAACGCAGCGGTTTTATTACACTACTCACACGCGGACTTTATCCTTTATTTCAACGCCTGATGCCTGAAGTCCCCAAAGACCACCCCGCATTAGGTGCGATTGTCATGAATATGTCAGCTAACGCCTTAGGTCTTGATAATGCCGCTACCCCTTTAGGCATAAAGGCAATGAAAGAATTACAAACACTCAACCCAGAACCCGAAACAGCGAGTGATGCTCAGATACTATTCTTAGTCATCAACACCTCTTCGGTCACCTTATTTCCAGTCACCATCTTTGCATACCGTGCTCAACTGGGTGCTTTACATCCCAGTGATGTCTTTATACCTATTTTACTGGCCACCTACATTTCCAGCATCGTAGGCTTGTTAGCCGTTGCCTTTATGCAAAAAATAAACCTTTTTGATAAAATCATTTTAAGTTACTTAGGCGGGTTTACCTTGTTATTGAGCAGCTTATTAATTTACTTCTCTCAATTAGACCAAGCCAGTATGCAACAACAATCAGCATTACTGAGCAATACTATTTTATTCTCCCTGGTGATCACCTTCATGCTCGGTGCTATTTACTATAAGGTAAATGCTTATGAAGCCTTTATTGACGGCGCTAAAGAAGGCTTTGAGACCGCGAAGACCATCATTCCTTATTTAGTCGCCATGTTAGTTGCCATCGGTGTTTTCAGAGCCAGTGGCGCCTTAGATATGGGTCAAGAGCTCGTCCGTTCAGCGGTACGCTATTTCAATGTTGACGACCGTTTTATCGATGCACTACCCACTGCACTAATGAAACCTTTTAGTGGCAGTGGTGCACGCGCAATGATGGTAGAAACCATGCAGACCCATGGCGCTGATTCTTTCTCAGGGCGCATGGCGTCAATCGTTCAAGGCAGTACCGAAACGACTTTTTATGTCCTCGCTGTCTATTTTGGTGCTGTGGGCATAAAAAACATTCGCCATGCGGCAAGTTGCGGCCTGATCGCCGATATAGGCGGTATTACCGCTGCGATTGCTGTGAGCTATTGGTTTTTTGGTTAATCGACCAGCCCCCAGAACACTCATGGCACTAAACTGTTCCTCAAAGACCTAATTAACTTAAATAACTTTTGTCTGCTTATAAATAATCTTATAATAACGATTCAATTTTTTAGACCAATCAAAGACACTCATACCCCCTCATGCAGGTTCACCTAAAAACACTTGGTTGCCGCCTTAACGAAGCTGAGCTCGAAACATGGGCACAGGAATTTCAAAAAGCAGGTCACGCCATTACCCTCGAACAAAATAACGCCCACCTAATCGTTATTAATTCTTGCGCCGTAACGCAAGGAGCCGTCAAAAAATCAAAACAACTTATTCGGCGTATTCATCGCAACAACCCAGAAGCTAAACTGATTGTTAGTGGCTGCTATGTGACTTTAAACCCTGATGAAGCCGCTGAGATGTTGGGTGTAGATCTTGTTATTAGCAACAAAGATAAAGATAAACTAGTCCCCTTATCGCTCTCAACAGTCAACAGTATTGACATGCCTGCCATGGCAACGGAACCGAATGAGTTTTCATTATTTAAACGCGGCCGTCAACGCGCTTTCATTAAGGTTCAGGACGGCTGTCGCTATAAATGCACCTTTTGCATTGTGACCGTAGCACGAGGACAAGAAAGCAGCCGCCCAATTACGGCGATTATTGAAGAAATTAACCACTTGCACCGTGAGGGTATCCAAGAAGTTATTCTCACAGGGGTTCACTTAGGGGGCTATGGTTCAGATATTAACAGCCATTTAACCGCGCTTATTACTCAAATACTAGAACAAACCCATATCCCTCGGGTGCGCTTAGGGTCATTAGAACCGTGGGATTTACCTGCAGATTTTTTTACCTTATTTAAAAACACCCGATTAATGCCGCATCTACACCTACCGTTACAAAGTGGTTGTAATACGGTACTTCAACGCATGGCTCGTCGTTGCAAAACAGAAGAGTTTGCTCAAATAATCACCCGCGCACGCGAACAAATAGAACACTTCAACATCAGCACCGATATTATTGTCGGCTTCCCTGGAGAAACCGAACAGGAATGGGAACAAAGCTACCAATTCATTAAATCCATGGATTTTGCCCACATCCATATTTTTAGCTACTCCCCCCGTAATGGGACCCATGCTGCAAAATTACCTCATGCCGTGCCCGCATCAATAAAAAAAGAACGTAGTCAAGCATTGCATCAACTTGCACAAGAAATGAAACAAAAAAACTACCAACAAAACCTCGGTAAAACCTTTCCTGTACTCTGGGAAAGCCAACATCAACTAACCGAACAAGGCACGGTACAGGTTTCAGGGTACACCCCTAATTATCTACGCGTTACCACCGAAATAGAGCCTTTTACTACCATAGAAAATAAAATAATAAACTGCCATTTAATCCGTACTCAAGACGATCACATTACCGTAACACTAACGCCTTAAAATGCTATTACGGCGCGATAGAACTTAGTGCCAACCCCCAAACTGCTTTGTTGGATCGCCTCTAAAACCAGCCTGCGACGTATCTCTCTCCGGTACAGCAACACCACCAATAGCCGCCCGCTGTAAATTATTTTTGGTATATCCGCCCATTTTCTTGGCTTGATCCGCAATCGAGGTTGTTAAACTGGTGATATCAAAATTAACCAGTGTAGGGTCAGTTACAACGACTCTTAACTGCTCAGAATCACGGCTAGAAATAGCGGTTAAAATAACTGGATATGCCGTACCTGCCGGTAATTCAATACGGTAACGCGCATTATCAACCAATAAACTCGTCGCCAGGATTTGACCACTAAGGTCAGTCGCCTCTACCCGACCATTTTTTATGGTCTGCTTATCGTTACTGACTAATCCCTTCAAGGTATAAGCCTTGTCAAAACTTTTCTTTGCCAGACTCTTACCGATTGACAACGTATTGGGCTCCTGCTTACTTTCGCAACCAAAAAGGAGTAGTGAAAACAATGCTATGACAACCATTAACCCACATCGATCACCCGCTAATATCCGCTTAATCATGACTTCACCTTCTAATGAAAATAAACTTACTTATAATATCTATGTCGCCTTAATACCTGCACGGTAAATAGTCGCCCCAATAATGGCCGCTGCAGGAACCACAAAATTAACAACAGGAATACTCATTCCAATCATTACCAGCCCCCCAAACATTAGTCCACCCCAACGAGCGCGCTTAACTTGGTCACGTTGATCTACAAATAACACCCCTTCTGTCTCAAAAGAATAAGCCATGTATTCTAAACATAGGGCCCATGCGGCAAATAAAACCCAACACATTGGCGCCAATAAGTTAAGCCCAGGAATAACAAAAAGCAGCAGCAATGGAATGGCAAATTTACCCAAATAACTGAGTCGCTTTAATTCTGACAACATACTCATCCAAACCGTATTATCTGAAGTCTCAATCACTCCCTGAGTCCCAGATAATTGCTTAGCCTCAATAGCTAAGCGACTGTAGAACGGAGCGGCTAAAATATTAGCCAAAATGGTAAACGTAAAAACTCCAACTATTAAAAAACCTGTAACAAATACAGGCCAAATAAACCAATTTAACCAACTAAGCCAATCCGGAATCATATCCGTTAAGAAACCGGAAAAATAATACCACCCCGACACAAACACCGCTAAATATAAAGCCATATTGATTAACAAGGGTGCAAGCAAATATTTACGATACTCAGGACGCCGCAAATCAGAAAACCCACGCATTAAACAGGAAAATACAAATAATGGATTATTTGCCTTCTTACTATCAATCTTTATTGCTGTCATTTTACTGATACTCTCATACGGTTATAGACTTAGGTCGCTACGTACCTCTCATCCATTTAATTTATTCGTTGGTGACGATTGACCGAACGATCGACGCCCTAAAAGTTATCATAACGCGCCTATCAATTCGTTACAATTAAGGTTTTTATTCCCATGCAATAAAACTTTTTTAACACCGCAGTCATGCCGGTGATAATCAAAAAAAAACCATTCTTTAAAATGATTGGTTACTATAGTAGTCGTTCTAAACAACCGATTAAAGGAATTGAAGGATGAACAACAAACCAGTACTGGGTATTATTGGTGGGAGCGGTCTATATGAGATTGACGGCTTACAAAACACCTCATGGCAAAAATTTCCGTCCGCTTTCGGGGAACCTTCTGACGCACTGTTGTGTGGTGAACTCAATAGCCAAAAAATTGTATTCTTACCGCGCCACGGACGTGGCCATCAAACCCCACCGTCCCAAATTAATTTCCGCGCAAACATCGATATTCTCAAAAAAGCTGGGGTCACGGATATTATTTCTATTAGTGCCGTTGGCTCTCTTCAGGAAAAACTAACACCGGGTATGTTTGTTATTGTCGATCAATTTATTGACCGTACTTTTGCCCGAGAAAAGAGTTTTTTTGGCCCCGGTTTAGTCGCCCATGTGTCTATGGCACACCCGGTGTGTAGTCGTCTGGGTGATCACCTTGAAAAAGCCACTCGAAATTGCGGTATTGAAGTCACTCGAGGGGGTACCTATTTAGTCATGGAAGGCCCTCAGTTTTCAACCTTAGCCGAATCCAACCTGTATCGTAGTTGGAATTGTGATGTGATTGGGATGACCAATATGCCTGAAGCTAAATTAGCACGAGAAGCTGAAATCTGTTATGCCACTGTTGCCATGGTTACAGACTTTGATTGTTGGCATCCAGAACATGACAATGTTTCGGTTGAAGCCATACTCAACGTCTTACACGCTAATGCTAATAATGGCCGGTCTCTGATTAAAAATGTTGCCCCGACCATTCATGCTGACCCATCAGCCTCAAACTGTCATTGCAAAAAGAGCCTCCAAAATGCCATCCTCACGCCTCCCGAGGCACGAAATGAAGTGATGATAGAGCAACTAAGTGCCGTTGCCGGACGCGTTCTTAAATCAACCTAGTTTTTTTATTGTCCCTACTGCTTCATGCACTAAAAATCCGAAGCCCTAACTAACCCAACGCGATCCTTTTGTACCCAACACCCATTCAACACTTTTATGAAAAAAAATACCATTGAAACCTTACGCTGGCACAACGATCATCTGGAAATGATTGACCAACGGATATTACCCACTGATTTCCAATACCTTGCCTACCACTCAGCAGAAGGTGTTGCAGAAGGCATCCGCTCCATGGTCGTTCGCGGCGCCCCTGCCATTGGCTGTGCTGCCGCCTACGGCGTCGCCTTAGCCGCACTGAATCTCAAGGAAGCTAACACCGAGAGTTTCTTAGCCGGTATGGAAAAGGCTTTTACCGTTTTGTCGCAAAGCCGCCCAACAGCTGTTAACCTTTTTTGGGCGCTAAAAAGAATGCACCAAACCATGACTGCCGCTGCTAAATCAAGCCCCAGCCAATTGGCCGCAATCTTATTAACTGAGGCGCATCGCATCACCCGTGAAGATATCGTGATCAACCAAACCATGGGGCATTATGGGGCGACACTACTACCCGATGGCGCGCGTGTCTTAACCCATTGTAATGCCGGCGCCTTAGCCACAGCGGGCTACGGTACTGCATTAGGGGTTATCCGTGCTGCTGTAGAATCAGGAAAAACTATATCTGTTATTGCTGATGAAACCCGGCCTTTTTTACAAGGCGCTCGATTAACGGCTTGGGAAATGGTCCAAGAAAACATCCCGATCACCCTCATTGCTGACAACATGTCTGGGCATCTCATGCACTGCGGTGATATTGATGCCATCATTGTCGGCACCGATCGAGTCGCCAGTAATGGCGATGTCGCCAATAAAATTGGTACCTATATGGTTGCCGTTTTAGCAAAGCGACACAACATTCCCTTTTATGTTGCCTGCCCGCTATCAACAATAGATCGCTCCATTGACACTGGCAACGAAATACCGATTGAGGAAAGACCTAGCGAAGAAGTGACCGGTTACCAAAATTATCGCTGGGCCGCCCAAGGCGTCAAGGTTCGAAACCCTGCTTTCGATGTCACACCTGCTGACTTAGTGACTGCACTTATTACTGAAAAAGGCATTGTAAAACACCCTAATAAAGAGCGTATTTCTATGTTATTTTAATTAAAAACGTCCTACAACATACCACGGCTACTTTTTATCTACACGATGCTTAACATTATCTTCATCGGCTCATCAAGCCCCTTAGCCCTCTCAACATTGGGCGCGTTAATAACGCTCAATCAATCTATTGTGGCCATTTTTACCTCTGATGCACAACACCCTATCGCACCCAAACTATTCCCCGTTCACCTAGAACATAATGAAACACTGCAGCAATTGGCTTCTAGGCATAATATCCCTTGTATTCACCTTAACGCGCCCCTTAAAAACTACTACGATCAAATAAAATCCTTTCATGCAGGCTTAATTATTACCTGTTGCTTTAGCAAAAAAATACCCTCTTCCATCTTCACCCTACCGCCTTTAGGCGCTATCAACATCCACCCATCCTTGTTGCCTCAGTTTCGTGGGCCTGACCCTATTTTCTGGCAATATAAATTAGCCTGTAAAACATGGGGGATTACGCTCCATAAAATATCATCACAATTTGATGCTGGCGCTATTTTAATACAACAAGGTTGCGATATTCCGGAGGGTATTAGTGCTTCACAATCACTGCATCTTTTAGCTCAAACAATTCCGAAACTGCTAACCCGCGGACTGGCACAATTAAAAACACCCGCTAATTCTTTAAAGCCACAAAACGAAGCCCTTGCAAGCACTCACCCTATGCCAACGAATGCCGACTATACACTCGCCACTAGCGCTTCGGCACGAGACACTTTCAATTTTATTTGTGCCTACGCGACCATCAATACTCCGATAAAATATACTGTTAACCAGCGTATTTTTTGGCTCATTAAAGGGCTTGCATACAATTATGTTATTCTCTATGAAACAAAACTCAATAAAAACATAATTACCGTTCCATGCGCTGATGGTCAAATAAGCGCACAATGCTACTTTGATTAAATCATTGCACAACGCATAGAATTCTACGCAATGTGCTTTCTTCACTCTAACTAAAGCACCTTTTAACCCCATGCAACCCTCTAAAAACTATCAACTCGTTAAGACAGGCCTACAAACCCCCCTAACTAATGGGGCTACACAGTGCAATTTATGCCTTTGGCGATGCAAAATTAAGCCGGGGCAACGGGGCTTTTGCCAAACGCATGTTAATCGACAGGGTACCTTATATAATCTGTCCTATGGCATCCTGTCATCAATCGCTATTGATACCATTGAAAGCAAACCCGTGAAACATTACCGCCCCAATACCCGGGTGATGTCGGTCGGTAGTTATGGCTGTAATTTTCGTTGTGGAGGTTGCCACAATTTAGAAATATCCTGGGGCATTACCGCATTAGATGCGTTAGCCAAAGGGCAGTCAAAACAAGCCTGGGTCACTCCAGAAACACTGATTGAAGCCGCAATTACCGCAGGGGTTGACGGCATAGCATTCACTTATTCTGAACCCGCTGTTTGGTTGGAATATGTTTTAGCGGTCAGCATTCTTGCTCATAAAGCAGGACTTTATACGGTTTATGTCACCAATAGTTTTATTACCGATGAAGCCTTAGAACTCATGGCCCCTCATATTGATGTCCTTTGTTCAGATATAAAAAGTTTATCCGATGATTTTTATCAACAAATCTGTCCGGTTGCGACTGTTGATCAAATTTTAAACACCATCAAAAAGGCCGCCACCTTAGGCATTCACGTTGAAACCCGAACCAATATTATTCCCACGAAAAATGACGACAGTGATGAGCACTTTCGTATTGCTTGTTGGATTCGAGATAATTTAGGGGCTGATAGCCCTTGGCATATCACACGTTTTTTCCCTGCCTATAAACTCAACCACCTCCCGGCCACACCCGAAAAATTACTCTTTGATGCTCAAGAAGCTGCTGTTAAGGCTGGGTTACAGAATGTCTATGTCTACAATGACAAAGGTTGTGATTGTGCTGAAGACAATAAACCTATATCCTCTTTTTTTAATAGCAACAGTGAAGACATGCACCTAGTTAAACAATGTGCAGCGAGCTGTTGTGGTGACGACGGAGTTCTCCTCAAAAAATACGAGCTCTAACCCAGTTTCCACGAAAACAAGAGGTTTACATGCCTAGAAAAGTACATTGCGTGGTTCTTAAACAAGAATCCGAAGGTTTAGAAAAAGTCCCACACCCCGGTGAATTAGGACAACGTATTTACAATGAGGTTTCTAAAGCCGGTTGGCAACAGTGGTTAGAACGTGCCACCGCTATTATCAATGAAAATAATTTAAGTACCGCCGATGCCGAAAGTCTTAAATTAATTGAAAAACATATGTTAGGTTTTTTCTTTGGTGAGGGTGACTACGGCCAGATGCCTTCAGGTTTTCGACCGGCAGGCTCTGGCGGCAAGAAATAAGCTATTCAGCCACTAAAGAAAAAGCGGGGGCTGTCACAACCCTTAAATGAGAAAATGCCTTTTGCAAGGCTGCCACTACCGCCTGAGGTGTGTCGGCCTGAGCAAAGAGATACCCTAAATAGCTATTCCCCTCGGGTAATGGCACCACATAATTACCCTCTCGGATAATAATATCCACTTTTTCAATGCCTAAAACCTGACGTGCTGCACCCACCCCTTCAACGCGCCTTAGCAATCCTTTCTTGGGTATCGGGATCATCATAACGCCTCGAGCTGTTTCCAAGACCGGAACCTTAAAATCTCGCCCCATGGCTAACTTAATAACCATTTGTTCTAACTCAATACCACCCCCTAAGCTAAACACCTGGCTACATTCGCCGCCAATAGTCCGTGCCGCAATTTCGAGAATCCAAGCCCCTTCTTCATTAACACGAAGTTCCGCATGAACAGGGCCCGTCACTAATCCATAAGCATGGCAGGCCTCCTGAACACGGCTAAACACATCTTGCTGTTGCTGATCAGTCAAGCGCGTCGGCGTGACATAAATGGTTTCTTCAAAGAACGGTCCTTCTAAAGGATCAGGCTTATCAAAAATAGCCAACACCGTTAGCGCCCCTTGCAATAAATAGCCTTCAAAAGCTACTTCAACACCCGGCAAATAACGTTCAATCAGGACATGCATCCGTAAAAATAAATCTGAAGAATCTTTAATAATCCCTCTTATTCGCTCACAAGCCTGTGTTAACTGTTCAGAACTATCTACTCGTATCACCCCTTGACTAGCCGATAAATGAAGTGGCTTTACGACACATGGAAAATTTAGCTGCTGACATTGCTCCAGTACCGGGTGTGATAAATTTATCAGTGCAAACTCAGGAACACGGCAGCCGGCTTCTTGCAATCTAGATCGGGCCAAATCTTTTCTACTGGAGAACTTAGTGGCTAGCGGGGGATTATGCGGCAAGTTCAAACAAGCCGCCACTGAAGCCGCTAATTCAACCGTACTATCATCACAACCAATAACAGCGACAATAGTTTTATCCTTAAGTTCTGTACGTAGGATCGCTACGGCTTGCTTAAGATTTGAAAGATCAACATGAATGCCCTGTTTCACTTCCGAAACTAATGAATTCCCGCCCTGCGAGGCAATAATGACATTAAGGCCCAACTGCGTCGCTGCACTCACATAAGGGGCAATACGGTAACTATAAGGTTGCGCTACCAATAAAACAAACGATGTAATTATGAGCCGCACCCACCTCCAGCTGCACCACAAGTCCCACAGGTCCCCGAACCACCAGTTGCCGCAAATACATTTCTAAACACGAAACTTTTATTCAGCCCTTCTGATTTATAGTCAATTTCGACACCGGTTAAAAAACCTAAGGCCACTGAATCAACATAAATATTCAGCCCCTCCGCTTCATACACAAAATCAAATTCCGTCGGCGTTTCCACCAGTGTCATGCCATACTCCATGCCACTACAACCACCGCCCGAAACAAAAACGCGTACCCCATCGGAATCGCCTTCATTGCCACTAATTTCAATTAACTGTGCTAATGCTTCTTGTGAAACATTAATCTCATTGGATAATTTATTCTCAAAAGTATTCACTGTCATAATAACCTCTCATCGTAGTCCGCTATTTTTTATGCTAAATCAACATGCATTAACATTAAATTTCACAAGCCCTACACAATCAAAAAATCACTCTAAATTAATAAACAACTAATTTTAACATCACTATATCCTTCATTTTGCCGTATAATTTTATTTTTTCAAATTAACGCTCAATTATGACTGAGACTGAAAACGTCCACCCCCACGAAATCAATAAATTTGGCTCCTTAGCAGAGCGATGGTGGGATCCCCAAGGCGAATTTAAAACCTTACATGACATCAATCCACTAAGAATACAATTTATCACCGAATTCTTAGCCATCCCTAAAAAGAAGATTGTTGATGTCGGTTGCGGCGGCGGTATTTTGAGTGAAGGCCTAGCTAAAGCAGGCAGTAAAGTTACAGGCATTGATCTCAGTCCTGAATTAATAGACATTGCTGATCTACATGGACTTGAATCCGGTATTAAGGTGGATTACAAAATCATTAGTGCAGAGGCTTTTGCCAAGAAAAACAAAGCTAAATTTGATTATGTCACCTGCATGGAAATGCTAGAACATGTCCCTGACCCTTCAGCTATTGTTGCAGCCTGTGCTCAAATGGTTAAACCCGGCGGCTATGTTTTCTTTTCGACACTCAACCGTAAGCCTAAAGCTTATCTACTGGCTATTTTAGGGGCTGAATACCTTTTAAATATGCTTCCTAAAGGCACCCATGATTATAAGACTTTCATCAAACCTTCTGAACTAACCCAGTGGACACGCTCAGCTGATTTAGAAATGCGTGGCATGATTGGTATTGAATACAATCCTTTGACCCAAAACTTTTATCTGAGTAAGTCGGTGGATGTTAATTATATAGCGGCTTACCAACGACCAAAATAAGAGTCTCATGCACCCTGATTTCTCGCTCGACTGCATGCTATTTGATCTTGATGGAACGTTGTTAGATACCGCCCCTGATTTAATTTCATCGCTTAATTACGCGCTCAAACATGAAGGCTTTAACCCTGTCCCGGTGGCAATCATAAAACCCTATGTGTCGTATGGTGCCGTTGCTATGATTAAACAAAGTATTGCTGATGCGATTTCAGTTAACCAACAAAACAAATTGTTAACATTAATGCTAGACCACTATGAAGAAAATATTGCCATCGACACTGATTATTTTAGTGGCATCCCGGCTGTCTTAGAGAAACTGGAAAGAAAAAAGATAAAGTGGGGTATTGTCACCAATAAACGCTCACGTTTCACGAACCCCTTAGTCGCTTCATTTGGACTAGATCTTCGTGCCGCCTGTATTATTTCAGGTGATAGCACTGCCTACCCGAAGCCTAACCCACTGCCACTATTGACCGCCTGTAAACAAAGCGCTGTTTTGCCTCAGAACTGTATTTATATTGGTGATGCTTTGCACGATATTGAAGCTGGAAAACAAGCCAAGATGGGCACTATTGTTGCTACTTATGGCTACCTTAAAAACAATGACCAACCCGACACCTGGGGTGCTGATGCGCTCATTAATAACGCCGCTGAATTAGACCACTGGATTTAACTACTTTTAACCATGCCTTTAGATAACCAAACATTTTTAATCACTGGCGCAGGCGGGGGCCTAGGCCGCATTGCCGCACTTGCACTAGCCCAGCAACACGCATCGATTATTTTACTCGATAACAGTATTGAAAAGCTTGAATCCATTTATGATGCCATCGTTAAAACAACCGATACTGAACCCGCTATTTATCCCTTCGACCTAGTCGGTGCAACAGAACAAGACTTTTTTGATCTGGCAAACACTATTGAAGAAAAATATGGCCATCTAAACGGGTTAATACATTTGGCCTCTGAAAAACCCACCCTAAGCCCCCTTAACAGTATTTCAACAGAAACCTGGGAACACTGCTTAAACCTGAATCTGAGTGCTCCTTTTCTATTAACTAAGGTCTTACTGCCCTTACTTGAAAAAAACACGCAGGCTTCGATTGTTTTCACTTCTAATTCTACCGTTAGAAAAGGAACCGCTTATTCATCTGCCTATGGCGTGGCTAAAATAGCCATCGAAGGTTTTGCGCTAATCATGGCCGATGAACTTGCATCTGCCGGAAAAATACGCGTTAATATACTTATTCCGGGAAAAGTTGACTCTCCGGTTAGAAACTATATCTTTCCGGGCGAAAACAAGTCATCTTTGGCCAAAGTTGAGTCCTTAATCCCCATTTATCAATATTTATTAGGTTCTCAAAGTATTGGCGTCACCGGTCAAATTATTGATGCTGAAACATTTGATTTAACCAACGATTTATAAAAATCATGTCTGAAAACGAAAAAATTATATTAACGCGTGATGTTAACGTTGTCATTATCCCCGATGGAAATCATGACACCTTAAAAAAAGGTGAAACCGTTTCAATCCACCAAGCCCTCGGTAACAATTACACCGTGGTTACTGAATATGGCAATATGGTCCGTATTTCAAGCCATGATGCCGATGCCCTCGGTAGAGAAACACATTCATTAAAAACCTTAGTCACGGAAACAGCCCCTGAAGCGGTAGAAAAAAATTGCTGGGAAGTCATGCGTACCGTCTATGACCCTGAAATACCCGTAAACATTGTTGAACTGGGGTTAGTCTATACCTGTAAGGTGACTGCTGTTAGTGAAACCTCAAATGATGTTCATATTGAAATGACTTTAACAGCGCCAGGTTGTGGTATGGGGCCCGTTATTCAAAGTGATGTGGAAAAATGTATCCGTGCTTTACCCGGCATTGAAAACGTTAATGTTGAAGTCGTTTTAGACCCACCGTGGTCTCAAGATATGATGAGCGAAGTGGCTAAAATACAACTCGGATTAATCTAAACACCGGACTTTCTCACCGCCGTTGATAACGATACTTGTGATTTTCCCGTTAATTGATTAGCCTACCTTTCTTAAACGTTAACGTGCTTATCACAGCCCCCGAAAGATCCCATTGCGTTTCGACACCTTCTTTCAAACCATTTTTATAATTAACTTCTAATTTTTTTTGCCCATTAGGATGCCAGTAAACTACTGGACCGGACTCCAGACCCATCACATAATTTACTGTCGACAATTTACGCCCTTGTTCATCCCACTCTGTATACATACCCTGTAGTTTTCCGGACTTATGCGTTCCTTCCCACTCTTTTTGACCATTTTCGTACCAACCCATCCACAAGCCTTCCTGTTGATTATCAACTGACTGACCTTCAGATTTCTTTTGACCACTCTCATACCACATGGTCATAAGGCCATTCATAGTGCCTTCTTTAATGTAATTCTGTAATTTCTTTTGCTTATTCACATAATGTTGCACATAAAAACCCGTATAAGGCTTATCTTCCCCCTGTGCATATTTTAGACCTTCTTTATCAATCAAAGAAGACTCCTCACGCTCTTGAGAACACCCCAAAATAACCAAACAGAACAACATAAAAAAAACTTTACCTAACACTTTCATTCCTAACACCTTAAAATATAATAACTTTTATAAAACCCATCAACACCCACCCACGCCATTTATCTTTTATGACCGCGACTGTATTTTGAACTTATTGACTTTTTATTTAAGTCTCCCCTTTTTGGAACTTTAAGATCAACGTGCTCAAACATCACTTTTAATTCTTTATCATTAAGTTCATAAAACAACCGTGCCCTTAACTTCTCAGGCAAATATGCAGGCCCATAGCGAACGCGCATCAGTCGGTTCACCACTAACTCCTGAGACTCCCACAAACGCCTAATTAATCTATTTCTCCCTTCTTTAACCGTGACTTTATACCAAGAGTTAATCCCTTCTCCACCGGCAAAAGTAATACTGTCAAAGTGAGCCATACCGTCTTCAAGTTCAACACCGCTCTTCAATCGTTCGAGCACTTCATCGGTGACTTTGCCAAAAACTCGCACCGCATATTCACGCGTAATTTCTGTAGATGGATGCATTAAACGGTGCGCTAACTCACCATGATTAGTCACCAATAATAAACCCTGTGTATTAATATCAAGACGACCCACAGTAATCCAGCGCCCAACCGTTAATTTAGGTAATTGTGTAAAAATAACGGGCCGTCCTTCGGGATCACGACGGGTCACCACCTCACCGGTAGGTTTGTTATAAATCAAAACTCTCGGGGGTTGTTCTGAAAACTTATCCAAATCAACACGTCGGCCATTAATTTTAACTAAATCACCGGGCACGATACGATCACCTAATGCTGAAGTTTTTTCATTAATCCTTATCTTTCCCTCTGTAATCCAGCGTTCTATTTCACGACGAGACCCTAAGCCTGCTCGCGATAAAACTTTCTGAATACGTTCGCCAGGTTGTGATTGAGAGTTATTCTGGAGTGGTTTACTGGCTTTAGATTCACTTACAGAAGAACTACTTGGTTTTTGTTTTTTCAAAGAAATGACTGCCTCTTTATTAAATATTTAAACTATTAGGTAAATCGTTCGTGCTTTCCTGAGCACCTTCTTTTATACCCGTTGCTTGCAACTCTTCAGCTAAAATCTTTTGCTCTATTTCTTCATCAAATTGACGAATATCTTCCATTGAAGGTAAATCCTCTAAGGACTTTAGATTAAAATAATCTAAAAATTGTTTCGTGGTACCTAAAACCGCGGGTCGACCCGGGACATCCTTGTAGGATAAAACCCGAATCCATTCTCTGTCCATCAACGTTCGTATAATACTAGAACTGACAGTAACTCCTCTGATACCCTCAATATCGCCGCGAGTCACCGGTTGACGGTAAGCAATAATGGCTAAAATTTCTAAAAAAGCACGGCTGTATTTGGGTGGCTTTTCTTCAAACAACCGAGAAACCCAAGGTGATAGTTGTTCACGCACCTGAAATCGATAACCACTTGCCAGTTCACGTAACTCAATAGAACGATCCTGATAATCTTCAACAATAGTATCAATGGCTTCTTGTAAATCAAGTGTATCGGGTCGTTCTAACTCTGGAAAAACATTACGCAACTGTCCTGCGGTAAGAGGCTTTTCAGAGGCAAATAAAATTGCCTCAACTTTATATTTCAACAACATATTATGCCAATTTTTTTCATCAATTAATCCCTCTGACTTGAAGCTCTGACTGGTCGTGTGATTGACTAATATCAAGGTGTCCTTCTTTACAGAGCTCGAGGATAGCAATAAAGGAGACAACGACCCCTTGGCGCCCTTCGTCTTTATTGAATAGCTCCGAAAAAACAAGATAATCGAATTCTTTAAGTTTTTCCAAAATGATTGACATTCTTTCACGAATTGACAAAGTCTCCCGAGTAATATGATGGTGGGTCACTTGTTCAGCATGTTTTAAAACATGCTGAAAGGCTAACATTAATTCTTTAAAATCTATATCCGGTAATCTTTTCTTGACATCAATTGTCGAACAATCGGGCTCAATAATAAAAGTATCCCGTTCATTCCGAGGCAAACGATCAATGTCTTCAGCCGCTTTCTTTATTACATCATATTCCATAAGTTTGCGTATCAGATACGCTCTTGGATCCTCTTCTTCACCGTCTTCAGTTGCGTCCTCTTTAGGCAATAACATACGGGACTTTATCTCTGCAAGTAACGCGGCCATCACTAAATATTCGGATGCTAATTCAAATCTAAAATCAGAAATCATATCAATGTAAGCCACATATTGTTGCGTAATCTGCGCAATAGGGATATCAAAAATATCAACATTCTGTTTTTTAATAAGATATAACAGCAAGTCCAAAGGTCCTTCAAAAGTTTCTAAAAAAACCTTAAGACTATCGGGCGGTATATATAAATCTTCCGGAAGCGATTGATAAGGCTCTCCGTCCACCATCGCCAAAGGGCTGTTTTCAGACTCTTCTGTGGTTATTGACATCGGCTCCATATCTTGAGATTACATCCCCGCGACACTAAAAAAGAATTGCTGCAAATAATACAGCGGATAAGCCAAAACCATACTTAATGTATCCGTCATTAATAACACTAACAATACGATTAATCCAAGACTTCCAATACGATTAAAATGCCACGCCCACTTTGGGGGTAACAAGCAGGCTAATACGCGGCTACCGTCTAATGGCGGTATCGGAATAAGGTTTATCAATGCTAACACTAAATTAATCGAAATGCCTGCAATCCCCATATAAATAAGCGGTAATGAAACAGCCTCCAACTCGACTGAAACGCCTATACGAGCAATTCCTGCCCAAATAAAAGCCATCAGCAAATTGGCTATAGGGCCCGCAATAGCCACCAGAGCCATATCAACCCGTGGGTGACGTAAATTATTATCATTGACGGGAACCGGTTTGGCCCACCCAAAAATAAATCCAGTAAAAGATAACACTAAAATAGCTGGCACCAATATCGTACCAATCCAATCAATATGTTTAATGGGATTTAAGGTTAAACGACCCAACATGGAGGCGGTAGTATCACCACGTTTCTTAGCGACCCAACCGTGAGCAACCTCATGAACGGTGATAGCAAAGATCACTGGCAAAAACCAAACAACGACTCGTTGAGCGACTGTTAATTCATCCATGACAACAATTGATTCAATAGGAAAATATTGTAGCTATTCATACACGTTTACCCTGCTTAAAAAATTCAAAACTACGTTGCGCCTAACAAAGGGTTCCCGCCTTTTCCTTCTCGAATAATATCGGGCTTACCGTCTGAAAACGCAATAATAGTCGTTGGCGTATAATCGACAATACCCGAATCAATCACCAAATCCACTTCTTTTTCCAAACGCTCTCTTATTTCATAAGGATCAATCAGTGATGCCTGTTCTCCCGGTAAAATTAATGTTGTGCTAAAAAGGGGCTCCTTAAATTCATTTAATAACCCCTCAGTAACACGATGGTCAGGTAAACGCACACCTATGGTCTTTCGTTTCGCGTGTTGTAATTGTTTCGGAACTTCTTTGGTCGCTTTCAAAACAAACGTAAACGGTCCAGGCGTTAATGCTTTTATAACCTTAAAAGCCTCATTGTCCATTCGTCCCACGCTAGATACCTGTGCTAAGTCTTTACACAACAAGGTAAAATTATGTTTATCATTTAATTGTCTTATCGAAGATATTCTATTTAAAGCGGCCCGACTATCTAGCTGACACCCTATTGCATAAGACGAATCCGTTGGGTAGGCAATCACACCACCGTCTCGAATAATATCGACAGCACGACGAATAAGTCGTATTTGAGGATTTTGCGGGTGAATTGAAAAGAATTGCGCCATACCGGTAGTTTAAAATAAATGTTTCGCTTACCCTAATAATTGCATTAAAAAAGCCTTTGGCTATTTTAACCTTCAATGACCTCTATTTCATCGACTAGCGAAGGATCCCATAATTTCTCCAACGCATAAAACTCACGTGCCTTTGCGGTCATTAAATGAACAATCACATCACCCAAATCGAGTAAAACCCAATCAGCACCGGGTTTACCTTCAACACCCAGTGGGGTTACCCCTGACTTTTTAACAGACTCAACAATATAATTGGCTAAGGCTTGAAGGTGACGTTCTGACGTACCCGTTGCCACCACCATGAAATCACATATACTGGTTTTACCTTGGACATCAATTTGTACGATATCAAGGGCTTTTTTTTCATCTAAAACACGAAAAACATCCGTGCGTAATTCTTCAATCTGCATGTAGCATCCTATTTAAGGTTTATCACAACTGTAAGAAAATTCATCAAGCGTTAGAATCGCCTAGATAAAGATCATTATCTCTAATGTATTTTATAATGTTATTCGGCAGAAGAAAATCGATACTTTCATGCTGTGCAACCTTTTGTCTAATTTGGGTCGCTGAAATATCCAGCTGAATAACGTTCTGAAAGTACAAATAACCCTGCCCCTTTCGCGCTAGATCAGCCGCGTTATTAGTCAACCTTTCCTGTAAAAAGAGAGCTAAATTGACATTCTCAAGATTACTCCCTGGGCGCTGCATCACCACAATATGTGCATAGTCAAATAACTGTTGCCATTGAAACCATGTGTTAATCTTTTCAAAAGCATCGCCGCCAATAATCAGTACTAAAGATTGTTGTCGAAATTGTTGACGTAATGACGTTAATGTCTCAATCATATAGGACGGTTTATCGCGAACCATTTCTTGTGTATCAACGATAAAATCAGGAATATTTTCTGTTGCTTGTTGCAACATAGAAAAGCGATGTTGCACCGTCGCACTGGGCCGACCTCGATGAACAGGCTGAGCACAGGGAACCCATCGAATCTGCTGCAAGCCAAGACGCTCTTTAACCTCTAAAATAGTCCGCAAATGACCAAAATGAACCGGATCAAAAGTCCCGCCATAGACACCGATCATGCCCTTTGTCTTAGGTTCTAATTTGTCCATCACCCAAAACAATATATTTCAATGTAGTCAAACCTTCCAATCCCACTGGCCCTCGGGCATGTAACTTATCGGTGCTAATACCAATTTCAGCACCTAACCCGTATTCAAAACCATCCGCAAAACGCGTGGAGGCATTGACCATCACGGAACTGGAATCAACTTCTCTCAGAAACCGTCTGGCCACACTGTAATTTTCTGTCACAATGGACTCCGTATGCGCTGAGCTAAATTGTTCAATATGTGTTATGGCTTCATCAAGGCCTGCCACAATTTTAATGGCTAAAATAGGTGCTAAGTATTCCGTACTCCAATCTTCATCCGAAGCACGCAAACAACCTGGGATTAACGCACAGGTCTTAGGACAACCTCTTAACTCAATCCCTTGTTGTGAGAATTGACGGCCTAATTCAGGCAAAACATCTTTTGCAATCCCTTCTGAAACCAATAATGTCTCCATTGCATTACAGACACCATAACGCTGTGCTTTGGAATTAAAGGCAATCTTAACGGCTTTGTTAATATCAGCATCTTTATCAATATAGACATGACAAATGCCGTCTAGATGTTTAATCACTGCAATACTTGCTTCACTTGATATGCGCTGAATCAGCCCTTTGCCACCGCGTGGCACAATCACATCGATATAAGAACTCATCGTAATCATTTCGCCAACGGCATCTCGATCCGTTGTTTCCACGACCTGAACAGCAGCAATAGGTAGTCCAACCTCGGCTAATCCTTCTTGGATACACGCCGCAATCGCTTGATTAGAGTAAATCGCTTCTGACCCACCTCTTAAAATAGTTGCATTACCGGACTTCAAACATAAAGCAGCAGCATCTGCCGTTACATTCGGACGCGATTCATAAATAATCCCAACAACGCCTAATGGAACACGCATTTTGCCTACCTGTATCCCACTAGGTCGATAATTTAAGTCACTAATTTCTCCAACTGGATCAGGTAAGGCGGCAACTTGTTCCAGCCCTTCAGCCATTGCCTCAATACGTGTAGGCGTGAGTGCTAATCGATCTAAAAGAGCAGCCTCCAACCCTTGCGCCCGCCCTCGCTCCAGATCTTTTTTATTTTCAACCATTAAGGGCTCTTTATGGTCTCTAATTCGTTGGGCAATAACGATTAAAGCCGCATTCTTTTTATCACTCTCAACAGCCTTCAAAATACTCGCCGCTGCTTTCGCATTAACGCCAAGACCTTGCATATATTCTTTAATGTTCAAAACAGCACTCACTCTTATTAAATTCTCAATAGCGGGGTTAATAGTAAAAACCAATTAAACCATAACCACAAAACAACATACGGTGATTTTACTTGAAATTAGGTTGCTAAACTATGAAAGGTGATGGTAATAGGTTAAATTAAAAGATAACTTTATTCCTATCGTTAATAACCGGCCTAAAGCACCTAACAACAAACCCCATAAAAACTGTTGCATGACTCTCTACGATTAAAGATGCCTTTATTTATCATTGTTAACTTATCCTTAAGTCTCTTGGCACAAAGCCAACATGACTTTCAGACGTTTTTTAAGCTAGCTGAATCAGCCTACATAGGCTTATTTTTTATTGTTATAGCAGGGGTGGCAAGTGTCATCAAAAAAATTCCTGTGGGATATAAATTTGATCTCTTTGCCACCGGTACTGTGCTTATTTGGTTTTATCGCTGGCACGACTATTACCGCGATGATGCTCCCATGTTCTACCTGTTCCCTTTCTTTTTTGTCATTTTAACGGCTATAAGCGCCCTTGTTTTTGTCAATCGAAGACACCGATTTGATCAAGATACGATTCATGCATTAACCTATTATTCAGATCATCTTAAATTTTATAATATATTTATATTCGCCGCTGTCATCGCCAGTTTATTCTTAACCAATCATTTTATCGCCTATCCTGTTACCATCGTATTGCTCATGCTGCGATTTATTTTATCATCATGCTTAGAACCGTATAGACACCGCTAACCGAGATTAATAGCATCTTTTCTGATGATCACGGTAAGCAGATAGATCAAGTTTATCCGCCCTGAAATCCACAGTCAGAGCACCGGTCTTAGAAACATTGAATGCCCTAATACCATAACGATGATAGCGCTCTAGAACCTCGGTGCGTGGCAATTTAAATCGATTCCGGTATCCGGCTGGTATCAATACCCAGCGCGGACTCACAGCAGACAAAAACTCTCCAGACGACGACGTATTACTGCCATGGTGAGGCGCAATCAAAACATCTACTTTTAATTGTTCTCGGTGTTGTTTTGTGAGAAAAGCTTCTCTTTGAAATTCAATATCCCCGGGCAAAAGCACCGACCCTGAGGGAGATGATATTTTTAACACACAGGAATTATTATTTCTCGAGGAAAATTGCTTTATCCCCGGCGACAGGACACTAAAAGTAACACCATCCCATTGCCATTGTTGCCCTTGTTGACAAACAGAAACTTGATGGCTACGCCCTACTTTAGGGTCACTGGCGATTATTGATTTGACAGCCATGGCATTAACAATTGACTGCACACCGCCTGAATGATCATTGTCACTATGGCTAACCATCAGAACATCAATATCTTTTAAATTATTCACCCTCAGAAATGGAATCACGACTCGCTCGCCGATATCTCCTGATGAAAAACGAGCGCCCGTATCATAAATTAAAACATGTGTTGCCGTTTGCACCACGGCTGATAATCCTTGCCCAACATCCAGTAGCGTTAAGCGATATTCGTCACGATTAATCTTTTCAGGGACGCTCCATAGAAGAGGCCCTAAGAACACAGCACCTAACCATCGATTTGACAATCCACGCGGCATCATTAACACCATAGCGCCTAAAATCGCCAAAATCCAGTACACGGGATTTGGATTGGCAAGGTGTACAACAGAAAAGTCATGCTGAGCCAAGGCCGACAACCACGTTAATAAAAAATCAAAACCCACTTCAACAAAGTTAAAAACAAACAGGCCTAAGGTATCCGAAAAAAGACTTGTTATCACAAATAGCAATAGAAGAGGAACAATCCAAAATGTAACCAGTGGAACAGCGACAAAATTAGCTATCGGTGAGAGCAACGAAAATTGTTGAAAGAATGCGATTAATAAAGGCATCAAACCAATCATCAACACAAAATGGACCTTAAGTGCTGACAGCCCATACCCGACTGGTTTTAATCGTGCAGTCACCACATACTGTATTAGCCACACAGCCAAGAAAGATAACCACAATCCTGGTGACAAAGTGGACAGTGGATTAATCATGACAATGACTAATAACGCCAAAAAAAGCACCCTAAATGTTCCACTGTGGCGTTGCCAAATAACACTTAACATAACCGCTACAAGCATAATCAATGCCCGTTGTGTCGGGATCGTAAAGCCTGCAAGTGCCGCATAGGATGTTGCAGCGACAATGGTTACCAGAGCTGCAATTCGCGGAGGGGAGGCGGATAAACAGGTAAACACCGTAACCCCTTTAAGTACGATAAAATAAACAATTGCACCGATTAAACCAATATGTAGCCCAGAAATAACCATTAAATGGATGGTTCCTGTCTTTTTAAACAACTGCCACTGCTCGGCGGTGATATCGCCTTTGAAGCCCATGACCAAAGCTTCCGCAATACCGTAATACGGTGAGTGCCCTATTTGTTTTGTTAACAACGCCTGAAAATATTGACGCCAATCGACACTAACTATTTTATTGTTTAACGCTAGTAATTGTATTTCAGGAGATCGAGAACGTACATAACCTGTAGCGCCAATGCCTTGTATAAACAACCACTGCTCATAATTAAAGCTCCCTGGATTCGAATAACCATGCGGCTTCTTCAATCGAACGGTCAGTTGCCAGTATTGCCCAGTTCTGATGGCCTCAGGGGGGTGATACCAATTTAATCTTATTTTATCGGGAAAGGCACTCTGTTCAGAAGACAAGACCTTTAAATCAAATTTAATACGACTTTTATCGCCTACCGGTAGCCCAGTAACAATACCCCTTACGTTAATATCTTGCCCTTCCAAAGCACTGGGTAGCTGCCCTGCACTTTGCCATATACTCCAACTAACAACCCAAACCATACCCGCTAAAAAAAAGAACACATACCTTCGCATGCAACAAAACAACCCGATAGCGAACACAACAGCGATAAACCAACTGTTTAAATGAATAACATGACAGCCCGTCAAATAAACAACTATACCTAAAACAAATGCTGTAATTCTTTTAACCATGACTGCCCATACCTCTTTATCTTTTTAAGGGGTATGACTAAGGGTATTTGAATTAAAGTGACTTTCTAGAGGAGATGAATTACCATGACTTCGAATTAACGCTCATAGCTTAATGAAAACACCGAATAAAAAAGGTTTATGGCTAAAAAAATAATTAAACGTTTCATGCCCAGCGATGAAACTATAAAGAGCAACAAAAGCCTCAAATTTCTAGGTGAGCGATTACATGATCCTAACTTATGGCATTTAAATAGACGTTCTGTCGCAAAGGCATTTGCTATTGGACTGTTCTTTGCCTGGGTTCCCCTGCCAACACAAATGGCGATGGCCGCCGGTGTTGCTTTTTATTTTCGAGCACATTTAGCCATCTCTGTTGCCCTTGTGTGGATTACCAATCCACTGACAATGCCCCCAATGTTCTATTTTGCGTATCTAGTCGGCTTGTGGGCGATGCAAATACCCCCATCAGACGCTGAATTTATTTTCTCCGTAGATAACATCTTGGCAACACTGGGTGATAGCTGGCAACCTTTTCTGGTCGGCTGCTTTATTCTAGGCGTCGGCAGCTCAATTCTAGGTTTTTTTGGTATTCATTGCGCTTGGCGCTATCAAGTCCGGTCCAGCTGGAAAAAAAGAAACCGTAAAGCTTAAGCCGTAATCAATCCATCTTCCATATGTAATACGGTATCCATTCTCTCTGCCAAAACCTTGTCATGCGTGACAATCAAGAAACTAACAGCCATCTCCTTATTCAACTCTACCATGAGCTGATAAAGTTGCTCAGCTGAAGCACTGTCTAAGTTTCCTGTTGGCTCATCGGCAAGAACACACTTAGGATTATTAATTAGTGCTCTGGCAACGGCAGCTCGTTGTCGCTCACCCCCTGATAACTCAGCAGGTTTATGGTGTAATCGATGCCCTAAACCCACTCTTTCCAATAATTGTTTTGCTTTATTGCGCGCCTGGGTTACAGGTACTCCACTGATTAATAAAGGCATAGCGACATTTTCAACCGCATCAAATTCTGCCAATAAATGATGAAATTGATAGATAAACCCCAACGACTTATTTCTGATTTCTGCAAGTTTCTGCTGCCCTAGGTCTCTAATATTGAAGCCATCCAACAAAACATCGCCACTTGTTGCTTCATCTAAACCGCCTAAAAGATGTAACAAGGTGCTCTTTCCAGACCCTGAGGCACCCATAATGGCTATTTGGTCACCCTGATTAACAACCAGATCGATACCTTTCAAAACACTTACGTCGAGATTGCCTTGACGATAATATTTAACTAACTTTTTAGTCTCTAAGAAAATTCTCTTACTCATAACGAAGAACTTCGGCTGGGTTAACACGCGAGGCTTGCCAAGCCGGATAAAGCGTCGCTAATAAAGTTAAAACCAGTGACATTATCGCGATAACCCAAACATCTGACCAAATTAATTTAGACGGTAAGTCACTAATATAATAAACATCCGCTGCCAAAAACTGAACGCCCATAAAACTTTCAATCGCTGGCACAATCGTTTCGATATTTAACGCTAATGCCAGGCCTCCCATTATTCCTAAACCCGTGCCAATCAATCCAATCATCGAGCCTAAAATAATAAAAATACCCATAACAGCTCTCGGGGTTAATCCTTGGGTTCTTAAGATAGCAATCTCACCACGCTTATCAGTAACCACCATAACCAAGGTCGAAACTATATTAAAAGCTGCCACCGCTACTATCAGTAATAAAATGATAAACATCACTCGCTTTTCAGTTTGTATCGCCCGGAAAAAATTACTGTGTGATTGTGTCCAATCACTGATACGGTACTGGCCGTAAAACTTATCGGCTAGGGTACGGGCAATGAGAGGCGCTTTGAATAAATCATCCAGCTTTAATCGCAAACCACTCACGCTATCAGCTAGCCTAAACAGCTTAGCCGCATCGGTAAGATGCATGACAGCCATATTGCGATCATACTCATACATTCCTACTTTAAATAAACCAATCACCGTGAATCGCCTTAGGCGTGGTAAAACACCCGCGGGAGTCGCGTTAAGTTGTGGGCTAATAACTGTCACTCGTTCGCCAACGGCAACACCTAAATAACCGGCTAATTCAACGCCTAAAATAATACCGTATTCACCTGATTTCAAAAGATCTAAGGACCCAACAGTCATTTTCTCAGCGATAGAAGAAACGCGTGATTCATATTCTGGATAAACCCCTCTAACTAAGGTTCCACTGACACGTTGTCCAGCACTGATCATGACCTGACCATCCACGAATGGGGCGACACCTTCAATGTGGGGTTCATTAACCACTTTCTTCTGAACCGCTTGCCAATTGGTCAACCGATTCATTCGCCCAGACACCGTCGTATGCGAAGTCATACCTAAAATACGTGCCCTGAGTTCCGATTCAAATCCATTCATGACAGAAAGTACCGTTATTAAGGCACTAACACCCAGAGCAATACCTAAAACGGAGGTCAGCGTGATAAATGAAATAAATTGAGTACGTTGCCTACCGCGCATATAGCGCAAACCAATATAAAGTACAAGGGGTCTAAACATGAAATAAAAATATTTTAGTCGCAGTCAAGAAGTGGTGTTTTATTTACACGCCGTACAATAGCCATATAAATAAAGGCTATGATCGGTTAAGGTAAAACCCAATCTGACAGCGACTTCTTTTTGTCGCTGTTCAATAACATCGTCAGTAAATTCGGCAACCTGACCACATTTAACACATAAGATATGGTCATGATGCGTACCGCTTTCAAGCTCAAAAACTGAATTTCCACCTTCGAAATGGTGTCGCCTTACAATCCCTGAAGATTCAAACTGGGTTAACACACGATAAACTGTTGCCAACCCGATGTCCTCATTACTCTTAATTAAAATCTTGTAAATTTGTTCAGCCGTTAGATGATGATTTGAAGACTCTGTTTGACGCTCAAGGATCTCTAAAATCTTAATCCGAGGGAGGGTCGCCTTTAAGCCGAAACTCCTTAATTCCTTCGTGTCCAAAAATTACTCCTGACTAACTATTCAATCATCTTTTATTGTAGCGCTTTTACTTGGGTCCGTTTTATTGTTTTTACTATTCTGCGATAATAACTCTATAATTAAACTTACTTTTATAAATTACAGCCTAGAGATATCATGAAATTGATTCGGTCTTGCTCGCTTATTGCTAGTATTTTTCTATTACCCTCTTGCAGCTATATTTTAGACCGTATTCCTGGCGTTTATTCGTTAGATATCCAGCAAGGAAATATGATTTCTCAAGATGTCATCAATCAACTTCGACCCAATATGAGCAAACGACAAGTCCTATTTATCATGGGGAGTCCAATGCTAAAAGATATTTTTCATGAACGCCGCTGGGATTACCTTTACTCCCTTCAAGCCGGAGGAAAGCCACGTGTGCAGAAAAAAATATCTCTATTTTTTGAAGGTGATAAGCTCATCGGCGTTCAAGGCGACTACCGTCCCAGCAACATTGCCACCCTAAAGATGTCTAACGAAAAAACTATTGATCTCCCTAAACGAGTCCTTGATAAGACACTTTCTCAATCTATAATGGGCTTTTTTGACTCCAGCACTGAACCCAAAGCAATTAAAAAGAACACCTCAGCACTGGAACCGGTAATAACACCGCTTCCTGATTAATCACCAATCAGCCACAGGTAAAAATAATAGACTACGACGTCGACTTAGCGGCACGTTGTCGCCGACTCTCTTTAGGGTCAACTTTTAACGGCCTATAAATCTCAATCCGATCTCCGGATCGTAATAGCTGTTCCAACGAACAAACCTTGCCAAAGATACCGACTTTATGATGCATTAAATCTATTTCCGGAAATAGATCGACAACCCCAGATTGTTTAATAACATCGGCTACCGACGCCCCTACCTTGACCTGTAAAGGAATAATCAGTTGCTGGTCAATGCGTGCAAAAGCGACTTCTACAGCAATAATGCCATCATCCATAGATTTGTTTTGCGCGTGCCGTAAAAGAACTGACCATCGTATTGCAAATTTGGTTAAAAATACCCCCAAAAGCCATGCTTGCAATTGTACTGGAAACCTCAAAATCAAGATTCAGTGATATTTTACTCGCATCTTCTCTAAGCGCCGTAAAATCCCAGTCGCCTTCCAAATGAGAAAAAGGCCCATCAATTAATACCATTTTAATATTAATCGGACTATTGAGTTGATTGTGCGTAGTAAATGAACTCTTAAAACCACTGCGAGAAACATTAACTGTCGCCTCAACAAAATCATGGTTCCTAACTAATACCGCACTGCCACTACACCAGGGTAAAAACTCAGGATAAGACTCAATATCGTCCACAAGTTCATACATGGATTGCGCGGAATACTTTACTAAAGCGCTTTTATTTACAACCGGCACATCCCCCCCTCTTCTTTAATAGGCGAATTTCATACAAAATCAAAGAATCCCAAGCACATGTATAAACACTAAAAAAACTGCTGCTGGCGAGACATAGCGAACCAAGATGAGCCAACAATAATAAAGGACTTTATTATTTAATTGTAACTCGTCACGACTCTGTGTACGACTCATAACCCACCCTGAAAAAACAGCAATCAACAAACCACCTGCAGGTAGCATTAAATTTGCTGTTAAAAAATCTAAACATTCAAAAATATTTTTACCCAATAAGGTGAAATCAGCCCATTCATTAAAAGAAAAAACAGTACCCAAACCCATAAACCAAACCAATGCACCTAAAAATACACAGGTTTTTACTCGGCTATAGCCTTTATTCTCAACCATCCATGCAACGGCTGGCTCAATCAAGGAAATAGATGAAGATAATGCTGCAAAAAACAATAATACAAAAAACAAAGTGCCAAAAATAACCCCTCCAGTCATCTGCCCAAAAGCAATGGGCAAGGTCTGAAAGATAAGCCCTGGCCCTGTTGAAGGCTCTAGCCCATTGGCAAAAACTAAAGGAAAAATAGCAATCCCTGCTAACAAGGCGACCAGAGTATCCGCACCAGCAACCATAAATGCCGTTTGAGAGATTGAAACATCCTTCGGCAAATAAGAGCCATAAACCATGATTGCCCCCATTCCCAAACTCAAGGTAAAAAAAGCATGCCCCATTGCCGTTAAGATACTACTCCCTGTGATCTTGCTGAAATCAGGATCAAACATAAATGAAAGTCCTTGATCATAGGCATCAGTATTCATTGCGTACCCGACCAATAAAATCAATAAGAAAAACAAACTCGGCATTAAAAACCGAACGGCTTTTTCTAGACCTTCCTGCACCCCTCTAACTACCACCAGCATAGTAATAACCATAAAACTGGTATGCCAAAAAACTTGTGCCCCAGAATCTTTTACAAAAACATCAAAAAAACCACCTATTTGCTGAGCACTACCGTCTATAAAAGTACCACTGCCCGCTTTTAGCACATACGCCATTGCCCACCCAGCAATTACACTGTAATAAGATAGGATAATCATCCCTGCCGCAACACCTAACCACCCCAAATAGCGCCACCGTGAATCTGCACCCGCTTCTTGAGCCAATGTTTTCATAGCATTAACAGGATTTTGCCGACCACGTCGACCAATCATTGTTTCAGCGATCATAATAGGTATGCCAATCAAAACAACACAAAGTAGATAAACAATAACAAAGGCACCACCGCCATTTTCGCCGGTAATATAGGGGAACTTCCAAATATTACCTAATCCGACAGCCGAACCTGTCGCCGCCAAAATAAATGCAAATCGCGACGACCACTCACTGTGTCTCTTATTTTCTATATCAGCCATAACTCACCAAATCAAAGTGTTGTAATTTACAACGAAAAACTTCAATGAACCCAACAAACCGTGGGGATTTAAAATCAACCCAAGCAGACCATACTGTCAATCATTTAAAAGTCATAAAATGCTGGGCCTTGCGAATAACAGTGCAACCCGCATAAATTCAAGTACAATATTATTATGACATTGCAATCTTATTAATCATACTCTCTAGATCTATGGCAGGAAAAAAAAAACCTAAAAACAGCAACACAAGCGCGACTATTGCCAATAATAAAATCGCGCGCCATAACTATTTTGTAGAAGATAGCTTTGAAGCCGGTCTTGTTCTTGAGGGATGGGAGGTTAAAAGCCTCCGTGAAGGCCGAATTCAATTAAAAGAAAGTCATATCCAAATTCAACGTGGTGAAGCCTGGCTTTACGGGGCTCATATATCTGCGCTTAATTCTGCATCAACACACATTATTCCCAATGCCATCCGTTCTAGAAAATTATTACTGCACCGGCAAGAATTAAATAAACTCATTGGGAATGTTGAACGTAAAGGCTATACCTTAGTCCCACTGTCAGTCTATTGGAAGAATGGTCATATAAAACTATCACTGGGTCTTGCTAAAGGTAAGAAACTACACGATAAAAGAACGACGTCTAAAGACCGTGACTGGCAACGGGAAAAAGCCCGTATCATGAAACAAACACGCTAACCAATACTATGAAATCACACCCAAACTTATGTCATTCCAAAGACAGTCTATTGCTGATTGTCGATATACAAACCAAACTATTAGCGGCAATGCCTAAACCTGCCAGTGAAGAGGTTATCAACAAATCAGGTCGTTTAATCACAGCAGCAAAATCGCTCAGTGTACCTGTTTGGGTTACTGAGCAATACCCTACTGGACTTGGACCCACTCACCCTGAAATTTCAGAACAATTACCGGTTGATACCCCGCACTTTGAGAAAACCAGCTTTTCTTGCTGTTCAGTTGAAAATTTCCTTAGCCGATTAAAAGCTAGTGGTCGCACTAAAATAATTTTAGCTGGGCAAGAAGCACATGTTTGTGTTTTACAAACCGCACTTGAATTAATAGCGGCAGGACTCTCTGTCTATATTGTTGAAGATGCCGTCTGCTCACGTAATGCCGAACATAAATTTTATGCCTTAAATCGACTGTCACAGCAAAACGCGACGGTTACTAATTACGAATCGGTTTTATTTGAATGGCTAGAAAATGCATCTCACCCTCAATTTAAGGCACTAATGGCCTTATTGGATTAAAAACCCTTACCCTTTATGACTAAAAACTAAACATGACTAATCAAGAGTTACTTCTAGTTTATGACAAACAGTGCCCTGCATGCGACTACTACTGCCAGTTAATACGCATTAAGGAAACGGTGGGTGAACTGACCTTAATTGATGCCCGCGACAACCATCCTATTATGGAAAAAATAACGGCCCAAGGACTTGATATTGACCAAGGGATGGTCCTTGTTATAGATGGAAAAATCTATTACGGTTCAGAGGCTATTCAAGCACTTGCTTTGCTCAGTAGCCGTTCTGGACTCTTTAATCGGCTGAATTACCAGATCTTTAAATACCCTGGTATCGCTAAAAAACTTTATCCACTACTCAGAATGAGCCGTAACATTCTCTTAAAAATATTGCATAAAACCAAAATAAATAATTTAAACTTGGACAATAACCAGCATTTTTAACCACCGTTTCATGGAGGCATCCTTAATGACATCGATACAAAAACCACTCTCACTTGCACTTCTTATTTTCAGTGCCTGTCTGCTAAATCCTCTTACTGTCTTAGCCGATGCAAACACTGGCCTATCTAAGGAACTATTATTTGAAAACAAAACTGCGCTTAAAAGCAACCGAATTCATGCGAAAATGATCCGCGTCACGTTCCCCCCTCTTTATAAAAGTCCTTGGCATACCCACCAAGGCCCTGGCCCCCGCTATATTTTAAAAGGCTCCTTAAAAATAACCGAAGGAAAACAAGTCAATACCTATTCCGCCGGTGAGGTCTTTTGGGAGTCTGGCCAAAGAATGCGTGCGGAAAATCTGTCTAATGAAGAAGCGGAATTGGTCTTATTTGAATTAGTTCCACAATAACTATTTGTACAACTGGTCACACCTAAGCAGATAATAACCTATGTCTTTACTGGGTTATTGTCGTTGGCTTGATAGTTAAGTGCTCAACATAAACAATAACGCCAAATACCGGGTGGTCGAAATAATGTGTTTCACTTAAACGAATACGGCGCTTTTGATCCATTAAATAAAACACCCCCTCTTTTTCAAACTCAAACTGTACTTTTAAATGCAAATAATAGCCTCGTTGCAAGGTAATGTAGCCTTGAACTGGATGGGCATTACGCATACTAAAGGGTGCACTGACAACAACAGGTTTACTGGCTGAATCACTCTTAACCGATTGCATCCAGGCCGTATGTATTAACGGCTTGTATGCCTTTCTACGCACCAAATGGCGGTAGACTGAGTCTAACTGTAAATCATCCCTATTCAACCGAGAAAACTGAATGGGATTTATTAATAGCAGTGACTTTGGATAGGCGGTACGGGTTAAATCAAATTTTCTACGCGGCAAACGAATAATGCTAGACTCTGCTGAAAATTGCTCCGAATTGACCTTGTCCTGTTCAAAAACAATAACCTCAAAATGATACCAGTTTTCTTTTGCTAAAACATTTTCAGCCATGAGCATAGCCATCAAAATGCTCAACCAGAACCCGGTGAATACACGCTGATAAATGACCCCTTTAGCTTTCACAATGAAATATCCGTTAACAACGCTGTCATGGCTTCTATTTTATTCTGCGTCGTTTTAAACCGTCTAGAAAAACGTAATTTATCTGCACCCTCAAAGCGATAAACATCTGGCTTTTTTTGTACCAACGCAATCAATTTACCGGCATCAACATTAGGTGTTGCCGTAAAAACTAAGCGCCCACCGGACGCATTAACTTCTATCTTTTTAACACCTAACTCCCCTGCTTGCTGTTTTAATTGGGTGATTTCAAATAACGTCTTCACTGCATCTGGCAACAAGCCAAACCGATCAATCATCTCAATTTGTAGTTCTCGCAAACCCTCTGAATCACTGGCATTGGCTATTCTTTTGTATAAAACTAATCGGGTATGAATGTCTGGCAAATAATCTTCTGGAATAAGTGCAGGACACTGTAGATCCACTTCTGGGCCGATATCCAAAGGACGTTCAAGTTCTGGGTGCTCACCTGATTTAAGAGCCGTTATCGTTCGCTCTAATAATTCTGTGTACAGTGTGAAGCCTATTTCCTGAATTTGACCACTTTGTCCATCTCCTAATAACTCACCCGCACCCCGTATTTCTAAATCATGCGAGGCCAGCATAAAGCCTGCACCTAATTCACCGGAAGCCTCAATAGCATCTAATCGCTTAACCGCATCTTTAGTCATCAATTTTTTAGGTGGAACCAAGAGATAAGCATAAGCGCGATGATGTGACCGGCCGACCCGTCCTCGTAATTGATGTAATTGCGCTAACCCTAATTTATCCGCTCTATTAATAATAATGGTATTCGCAGAGGGCAAGTCAATGCCGCTTTCAATGATCGTAGTACAAATCAGTATATTAAATTTTTGATGATAAAAATCCAACATGATTTGTTCTAATTCCTTTTCAGGCATTTGTCCGTGCGCAATTTCAATCCGAGCTTCAGGTAATAATCTTTCAAGCTCACGCGCCTGACGCTCCATCGTTTTAACTTCATTATGTAAAAAATAAACTTGCCCCCCCCGTTTAATTTCACGAAGACAAGCTTCTTGCACCATAGAGTCAACCCACTCGGAAATAAACGTTTTGATAGAATGTCGATTAGATGGCGGTGTGGCAATGATTGAAACTTCACGCAATCCAGACATCGCCATATTAAGTGTTCGAGGAATCGGCGTTGCGGTTAATGCTAATAAATCAAGCTCATGGCGAATCTTTTTAAAATGTTCTTTTTGACGAACCCCAAAACGATGCTCCTCATCAATAATAACTAACCCTAGGTTCTTATAATTAACTTCTTTGGAAAATAATTTATGCGTACCAATAATAATATCCACAGCACCGGTCGCAATATCATCAATAATTATTTTTTGTTTTTTGGGTGTTAGAAAACGTGAAATGACTTCTACTCTAATAGGCCAATCGGTCATCCGATCTCTAAAATTCTGGAAATGTTGCTGCGCTAAAAGTGTTGTAGGCACTAAAACGGCAACCTGTTTAGAATTTTGTACGGCTATAAAAGCCGCACGCATTGCAACCTCAGTTTTACCAAAGCCAACATCTCCACAAACCACACGATCCATCGGCTGTGATTTAGCCATGTCCTCCAGAATACTTTCTATAGTCGTAAGTTGATCAGGCGTTTCTTCAAAAGGAAACGCCGCCGAAAAAGAGTGGTAGTCCTCTAACTGACATGCAAACGAAAAACCTTTGTTTAGGCTACGTTTCACTTGAATATCCAACAATTCAGTAGCCACATCCCGGACTTTAACGATGGCCTTTTTCTTGGCTTTACGCCACTGCTCACCACCCAATTTGTGGAGTGGTGCGCTATCCACATTCATACCCGTGTAACGACCAATAAGGTGCAACGATGAGACCGGAACATAGATCTTGTCATTACCGGCATATTCCAAGGCTAAAAACTCAGCAGCTATACCATTCAATTCCAAAATCTGCAGCCCTAAATAACGCCCTACACCGTGATCTTGGTGCACCACCGGTGACCCTAATGACAATTCATTCAGGTTACTCACAACATTCTCAAGCTCTCTCGCGCTAGACTTCTTTCTACGTCTACGCTGTTGAACCTTTGAGCCTAGTAATTGACTTTCAGTAATAATAGCCAATGAAGATGTTGCTAAATGTAGGCCATGATCAATCGGCGCCACGAGCATACATTGAGACTCATTCGATCTCAGAAATTCGGCCCAACTACCCACAACAACGACACTGATCTGATATTTTTTTAATTGCTCAATGAGCGCCTCTCTGTGCCCGGGTGTCTCCGCCACAAAAAGTATTTTCCCTGCTACGCCCTTAACAAACTGTTTCAGGGCAAACGCGGGCTCTTTTAAGCGCTCATTGATGGCAACATCAGGAAGTTCTAGACAAGAATAATTGATACTCTCTGTCGTAAGGTTATTGCCCCCCCCGATATAAACTTGTCTAAAAAAGGCCATTCTTTGGTCTAACTCTGCGGTATCAATAAATAGACTATTGGGTGCTAATAAAGGCCTTTCTAAATCATATTTACGCTGCTCATAGCGTAACTCAATTTCTTCATAAACCGCTAATGCCTGTGCTTGTATACCACGGCCCTTTAAAAAAACAGTCTCTGCCGGCAGGTAGTCAAATAGCGTATCCGTACTGTCGACAAACAAGGGTAAATAATATTCAATTCCCCCTGGCATAATGCCCTGACTCACATCACTGTAAATAGGGTTATTTGTAGATGCTGAAGGAAATTTATCCCTGAAATTCTTTCTAAATTGTTTAACCGAATCATCCGTGACTGGAAACTCACGGGCAGGAAAAAGATTTATAGCCTGTACTTTTTCTAATGATCGTTGCGTTTCCGGATCAAAAGTTCTAATGGATTCAACTTCATCATCAAATAATTCAATCCGATAAGGTAAAGCACTCCCCATAGGGAATAAATCTATAATAGAGCCACGAATAGAAAATTCCGCATGCTGTAAAACTTGGTTGACATATTGATAGCCGACTGAATCCAAGCGCGCTCTTTGTTCCGTTAATTTAAATACGCCACCAACACGAATCTCAAAACTATTAGCTAATATATGCTGTCTCGGTGCTAAGCGTTGCATTAATGTCGCCACTGAAACAATCAATACCCCCCGCTTAACACCTGATAGCCGGGTTAAGGTTTTTAAACGTTGTGAAATTATTTCCGGTAAGGGTGAAAAAACATCGTAGGCTAAGGTCTCCCAATCGGGAAAATGTAAAATACAATCATCATCTTGCACAAAAAATGCAATCTCATGTTCAAGCCGCAATGCCGTATGATTATCCTGTGTTACCACCACAAGGAATTGATTATTCTGTTGAATCGTCAACGCTATGGCAAGCGAATCAGCACAACCCAACAATCCTTCCCAAGCCATTGGAGTCGTCGGTGAAGCGGGCAAAGCCGTTTTAAAAAGAGGGGCGTCTATAGGCATAAATATTTCAAGTTTATATCGGGTAAAATTTATTTCTGATAACTAAAGCTATTAACTGTTATTTTGTAAAAACATAGCATCACCATAACTAAAGAAGCGATACTTCTCTGCAACGGCACATTGATAAGCCGATTTAATTAACTCATACCCTGAAAATGCAGACACTAACATTAGCAGGGTTGATTCCGATAAATGAAAATTAGTAATCATTGCATCCACGGACATAAATTTATAACCCGGTGTTATAAACAAATCAGTGAAGCCTAGGCTGGGTAACAAAGCCCCAGAAACAGATGCCGACTCAAGTGCTCTGACAGCTGTTGTTCCCACTGCAATCACACGCCCTCCACCTTTTTTAGCCTCCGCTATAGCCTGTAGCGTATCATCAGTCACTTCATAATACTCTTGGTGCATCACGTGCTCATTTAATCGTTCAACGCGAACCGGTTGAAAAGTGCCACTGCCCACATGTAACGTTACATAAGCAAACTTAACCCCTTTATCCTTTAAAGCTTTTAAGATGGCATGATCAAAATGTAACCCTGCTGTAGGTGCGGCGACGGCTCCTTCATGTTTTGAAAATACCGTTTGGTAGCGTTCTTTATCCTGCGTTTCATCCGGTCGCTGAATATAGGGCGGAAGTGGTACATGGCCAATTTTATTTAATACTGAAAAAACAGATTGGCCTGATTCAAATACCACTTCAAATAAATCCCCGCGCCGACCCATCACCTGGCAACTATATCCTTGATCCAATTCAATGACAGTATTAGGTTTCGGTGTTTTACTGGCTCTAATCTGTGTTAAGGCTGAATATTCACTCGTAATTCTTTCAATTAACAACTCAACCTTCCCGCCTGTTTGTTTCTGCCCCCATAATCGAGCAGGGATGACGCGTGTGTCATTAAAAATCAAAATATCTTTTTCTTCAACCAAGTCAATTAAATCTATAAATCGACGGTGAGTGATAGACTGTTGATCTGCACCAACAGCCATCAACCGACTACCGGTTCGGTCAACTAAAGGTTCTTGAGCAATTAACTCTTTTGGTAACGAATAAAAAAAATCACTTTTATACATACAACCCTTATTAATAATAAGATTACAAAAAAACATGACCTACAGTTGACGCTGTACAAGGTAGCCATTGAAATTTAGAAAATAGAACCTCTAAAACCACTAAAAAAACAGCGCCGTATCAAAAAGCTATTATCCTTGAATTATAAAAAGACCGCCATATTCTATAGTTAATAGTAAGCTACTAAACATTTAAATTTACTGGCTTTATAAATAAGTTTTATTTATAATTCAACAGCAAATGCCGGGGTGGTGAAACTGGTAGACACGTTGGATTCAAAATCCAATTTCTTCGGAAGTGCCGGTTCGATTCCGGCCCTCGGTACCAAGACCTCAAAATCTCTGTAAGTCCTTATTTAGGTAAGGCTTATAGGGATTTTTTTTACGCTATAACCCTAAAAGTTACCCTTAAAAAAGGGCGTATTCCAAAATCAATCAGAATACACCCCTTAAAAACTTGTGCTAACCCACTAGCCTACGTCATTAAAATCTCTTACTCACGTCTTCTAAGCGCATAGTCACCCATACCATTAGTTATTATCTTGGCCATGCGCATGCAACAAATCACTCACTGCCGGACTCACGGCTTCAACACCAATACCAAATTTATAAACCATTAACCCCCCTAAATCAGCACCTAACATAAGCGCTGTACATAAAAAAGCAGAAGAAATAAAGTGCAGTACATCGGCTTCTTTACAAAAAAGAAGTTTTGTCCGGAATCGCCAAACCGATAATACCAAACCCAATAACGCTACAAATAACCCATACCATTTATGTTTCTCTAAAATACTATGAACCTCTAACCCATGAGGAACATTTGAGGCTGCTTGGAAACCCGCTATAACGGTAAAAACTGAACTAATCGCCCCTAAGTACAACAGCCCACTCGCCATTGTTCTTAACTCTTTATTTTTAGTTAAACGACCAATGATATCCACTATAAAAAAAGTTGGAAACAAAACAATGGGGAAATGAATAATTAATGGGTGAATATTAGGTAACGAATTAACACCGGGTATTAAAACCAAAAAAATATCACTCACCGACTGGCTCGTTAAGCCCTCAAAAAAAATAACGACTAAATTAACCAAATCTGCCATTCCGGGTGCCAGACTACCGCTATGAATCGCAAGAGAAATAAAAGTACTTAAATCAAACATTTCTTTGAAAAAACCTCATCACTAATACAAAGACAGTGTAGCTGTGAAAAGCAATCGATCAAGGTAAACCTTAACGATATTCTTTCCGTACACTGTGATAAAAAACTTAAAAACGGGCTATGGCCCAACTGCACCATAATATCAGACAGAAAAGGCGAACCCCGAAAGATTCGCCCTTACCTATTGCGTACTTGTTAGACGGTTAGTTATCAACTAACCGTAAGAAAACAAGATTTACATCATATCTTTCCCATCAACGACTACTTTGGTCACCTTTCCAAGGCGGTCAATCGTACAAGTTGCCGTAGAGAACTTCTTCTCGCCCTTATAGGTTAACGTAATATAAGTTTCTTTATCAGAATCTGCATTACCAAATCTAACATAAGCCTTTTCACCGGTATGCTTAAGAACGGCTATAGGACACTGAATACCGGCCATTCTAGACATGTTACTGTAGTGCGTTAAAACCGCATTAGATGCTTGTTTTTCCTTCGAAACACCCGATGTTGCAATAATAATTCCACCTACAATCATCACAAGAACAAATGCAATCAAAATCTTTGTCACTTCAGACATTTTCTCTTCAAGCTCTTCAGCCATAGGTCATACCTCTATAAGTAAATTTAAACGCTAATCCAATGTCCTATTCTAGCGCTTACTGACTCAAAACTCAAAGAAACCCTGTAAAAATAAATATTTATGCCCTTGCGTTAAGTTAATAATTTTCCCCTAAGACCGCCTTGTCGATTAATTTTAACCTTCACCGCTTGCGTAAAGATATCTTTATCCGCCACGACCCAAACATTATCCCGTGCTCTCGTCACCGCCGTATAAATCACTTCCTTCGTTAAAATAGGATTATGCTCGTCAGGCATAATTAACATGACCTCTTTATACTGGGAACCCTGACTCTTGTGAACCGTTAAAGCAAAGGCGGTCTGACACTTGGGCAGGCGTGATGGAATAATCTTTTTAATACTGCCATTAAACTGCTCAAAAAACACCATCAACTGATTATTTTGTTCAGGATCAGATAAACACATACCCACATCACCATTGAAAACCCCTAAAACAGCATCATTTTCATAAATCAAAACCGGACGCCCTATGTACCATTCTTCTTGTTGTGGAATAAAATTATTGTCACCTAAGCGCCACTCGATGCCTTGATTGATGGCTTCAACACTTTTAGGCCCACGTCTATTAGTGCAAAGCACTACAAAATCAGTTAATTTTTCAAAAAGTTGACTCACGGTCTCTTTTTCGTCGATGGCTCGAAACAAACGATGGTATTTATCCATCATAATATCCATATAATCTACTGAGACACGATTAACAGCCTCATGCGTTGGTTCGATTAAAAAATCCCAAGCGGCACTCCCCTCTTGTTGATTAATCAACCGAGCCAATGCCTTAATTTGTGTATTAAATCGATATGTTTTCAACAACTCATAGGTTTTTATGCCTGAGCTCGCTGAAAGGTCGGCTAATACAGAGCCGGTCTCTACTGAGGATAATTGATCTTTATCACCCACTAAAACAACCCTTGTTTGTGCGCTTAAAGCGGTGAGTAACTTAGTCATCATAGCCAGATCAATCATAGATGACTCATCAATAAGCAATAAATCATAATCAAGTGGATTATCCTTATTATGAATAAACAGTGAGCTACCGTAACGCACCCCTAACAAGCGATGAATAGTCATTACTTCTTGGGGTATCGCAGATTTTATTCTTTCGTCACAGGGTAAAGCGTCTTTATTTTCACTGATTGCATACTGGAGTCGTATAGCGGCTTTACCGGTGGGTGCGACCAATGCAATTTTCATTGGCCGATCAGCCAACTCCAATTCAATCGCCAACAACTTGACTACCAATGTAGTTTTTCCAGTTCCTGGACCACCAGAAATAATACTAAAAGACTGTTGTAATACCTGCCCAATCAACTCACGTTGCTTCAGAACCTCTTTATTTTCAGTAGGAAAGTAACGCGATAGAAGCTCTGATAAAAACACGCTATCGCGCTTATAGGCAGTATAGCTTCTGATTTTATCAGTAAGATTTTTTTCATATTGCCAATAACGATAAATATAAAGTTGATTCCCCTCAATAATGAGTGGTCCCTTTTGCTCGCCACTAAGCCAACGGCATGACTGCAACACCGCCTGATCGCTCGTACTCAATGAGATACAACTATCCCCGCGATTAATAGCTTGTTGAAGTGCCATTATTATCGTTTCAAAAATAACCTGATCTCTTCCCTGTAATCCAGACTTGGATAGTAAAAAATGTTTCAACGCCCAACCCATAGGGCTAGTAGAAGATTTATCCACTCCTTTATTCATCAGAAAACAACCGCGATAACTGCTCTAGTTTTTCCGCATGGGGTAAAAAAGAAAAAACACCACTACACGGCTCATCAGACTTCATGCCTCGAACAAACAAATAAAGTACACCGCCAAAATGGCGATCAAAACTATAATCAACAATCGTTTCTTGCAAGAAATTAGTTAACACCACACTATAAATCCAGGCTTGTAAGCCATAATTATGCGCACGCATCGCTTGAATCATACTGGCCGAACTATAATCATCTAAATAATTACTTTTATAATCCATCAAATAATACTTACCCTGATAAACACAAACCAAATCAATAAAGCCAGTCAAAAATCCAGCTAATTTTTTAGTACTTAAGGCGCTATAAATAACTTCATCCCCTAAAATAGTATTAATCTGTTCCGTATTAATTGACCCGTGCGACAAATAAAAAGGCATTTCCTTAAGACAGTGCTTAGCATCTATTTGTGCAAGTTTAAATCCATCATCTTGTTTATCTAAAGGCGTTATAACCACCTCTCGCAATAACGCAGACATTAACTGGGGGTCATCAAGCGATACTCCAAAACGAATACATGCCTGCTCAATCTTAGTGGTACTGACACAATGCTTAGCAAGTTCAGCAAAAGTATTCTTTTCTAACAACTCATGGACTAGGTTTCCCATGCGCCTACCTCGTGGCAACGGGTCGAAACTGGATGCAAGTAAATTATCTTTACTCGTCTCTTCAGCATGTTCATAGAGCCCTTCATTAGCCACACCCAAACTCAACGCGGATAAACCCGTATAACTATTTATCTGCCACATGGTTTTAAGATTACGGGAACATTGCTCAGGCGCTTTTAATGGCGTCAGTTTTTTAAACTCCCGCAGATGTCTAATAGACTGATCCGATGGTAATGAATGGTATTCAAAGAAACCTTGATGACGATCAATTAATCCCCGTAAATCAATTTGTTGTCGACTAAAGTCATCCCCTAATTCTGACTGCTTTACCGAAGGATTAAATAACAACCGCGACAATGCTGAGTGATTGCGGTTTTCTTTCGTGCGCACATTGGCCCATGCAATATAACACCGCAACTTTGCCCGAGTCATAGCCACATAGCTTAACCGAATGTCTTCTGCAAAAGATTCTTCGAGCGCTATCAGTTTACGTTCTTCGAATTGCTCAGATCCTAAGTCAACAACCATGAGATTATCTTCATGGCATTGAATGACTGAATTTTCTTTCTGGACATGTTGATCTTGCTGCCACAATACCGGACAAAAAACCACAGAAAACTCCAGCCCCTTAGCACGGTGTACGGTCAGTATATTAATGGCTGTCTCATCGTTTTCTAAACGCAACAACTCCTGTTCTGAATACTGTGGGTTATTAATTGATTGTTGTAGCCAGCCGAGTGTTCCATTGATATTTAAACTCTCTTGTGTTTCTGCCGCCTGAACTAATTCAGCCAGCTGCATAATATTACTCATTTTCCTTTCAAAAGCCGGCCACTTCGAGAGTTTACTAGCAATCTTTTCCTGTGCTAGTAGTTTATAGGTCATCGCCAATAGCCCGCGCCGTTCCCAGAGTTGATAATATTCTGATAACCGTGAAATCCAAAACCCCATAAGCGAATCATCATCTACAATTGAAAGCAGTTCTGGCGCACTCACATTCAACCACGCTACGGTTAAAAATTGTTTCAATAAACCCGTGTTGTTCGGCTGTGATATAGCGCGTAACAGTATGTAAAAATCATTTGCTTCAGTGGTCTCAAAAACTGATTTAGCACTATTCAATACACTTGGAATACCCGCCTCACGCAGTGAATTCTGATAATCAATAGCCTGTGAATTGGTCCGAACTAAGATGGCAATATCCTGGGGAGTCAATATTTCCGACCGACCATTAACCACGCGCCTATATGCACTCCCGGGCGTCAATAGACTAATTATTTCATTAATGACCGCAATAGAAATTTGTTCTTGCGCCTGACCGGACTTCAAAAAACCACTGTTATTGCCTTCATCAGGACTCAAATGCCACATCACCATACCCGGTAATGAAGCATCGGCTAATTTAAAACAATTATCTTGCTCACGCAAAGCAGCATCACACGGCTGATAGCTTAACCCCTCAAGTAAAAAAACATTCTCCAGACTTTCAAAAAGTGTATTAACAGCACCAACCATCTGAGGACTCGAACGCCAATTATCAGTTAAGGTATAACGATGGTGAGCTAATGTTGCAGCACTAAAATAGGAAAAGACATCCGCGCCTCTAAATTTATAAATCGCTTGTTTCGGGTCACCTATTAAATATAGAAATTGTGTTTTTTGAGCGCACAATTGTGAAAAAATAGTCCATTGTTGCTGGTCGGTATCTTGAAACTCATCAATAAGTGCTACTTGATACCTAGACTGTAAAGCCTTTTTAAGGATTGCCCCATCCTCATTGACCATTAGATCAGCCAAGCGGCTAATTAAACAATCAAAGGAAGCCGATTGAGCACCTTCAAGAACGCCATCTTCTTTATCCCGAATATAGTCTATTAACAAGCCACGTAGAGCAATACTCGCACTGTGACTTATCGCTAAGAGCTTTTCAACAACATCAAAGTTAATTCCTGTAGCGGCTAAATACTCGGTCTTCCGCTCTAATCCAGTATGGGTCTTAGTAGCTCTGAATTTTTGACCATTTAAACCCTCAAACACACCTGGATATGACATAAAATTAAGCGCATCCACTGGAAAACTTAAACCACCCTCATTTAACCAGTGTGAAATAGCGTTGTAGTGGGTTGAAAATGCCGCTTGGAAAGATCTTTTAAATAAGGGCTCAGATACTGCCTCAGATAGCCTATCGGTAAAGGTTACGAATTGATCGGTGAACTCCCCTTTAACCACCTTCGCTTGCTCAAGATAGAACGCGATTGGTTGTGTTTCAGGGTATACCGTCACTTGCTGCCCAACCCCTTTAATACTGGCTAATAATGTTACCGGGTTGGCGTAATACGTTGTTAGCATTGCCGCATCTTGTGGCGCCAAAGGATAAATAGTTTGCCGCCAGAAATCATCAGTAAGTTGCTGTCGAATAAAACGACTATCGCCAATAAGATCAAGTTCAAACAATTGCTTACTTTCTACCGCAAACTCTTGCAAAGTCTTATAACAAAAGCCATGAATTGTAAAAACAGCACTTTGATCAAGACCTAATAATGCTATTTTTAAACGCTGTAAAACAACCGCTTCTTCAAGCGCTAACCCTTGCAGCCACGATAATGTCGTCTCATCTAACCTCGTCTTATCTGAAGCAACACTGTGATATATTTCTGTCAGTCGTAATCGTATTCGCTCTTTTAATTCAGCGGCGGCGGCATGCGTAAAGGTAACAACCAATAGTTGATCAATTAAAAAACCATGCTCAACTATAAAGCGTACAAAAAGCATTGCTATAGTGTATGTTTTACCCGTACCGGCATTAGCTTCTATTAAATTAATCCCAGGCAGCAATGCCTCAGTGGTTACATTAAAGCGTGTCTTTAACATCAACCTGATCCCATATTGGCAGTAACACGTCCAAACAATAGGCTTCAAAAGCAGCCCCTAATAAAGGCTCTCCCGGCATCAGATGCCGCCCTAATAACCGTATTTCAGTTGCCCCATAATTTTTTTCTTTTTCAAGCATTTCATGCGCAGCGTCCATGGGTATTTTTTTAACACGCGAGCTATTGAGTCTGGCCATATGTTGATTAAGATAAGCAAATGCCGGCTCAATATATAAAGCACTGGGCGCTGATAATCCTTCACTATAAATTTTTAATAGACTGGTTAACTCGGCCTTACCTTGAAAGGACTTAGGAATAATAATTGTTTTATTTTTCGTCACAAGATGAGTCCGCTGTGGTTTTATTTGATTGAGAAGACTATGGCGTAATACCGCGGCTATAAAATCAGCCCCTTTTAGATTCGCGTATCGGTACATTAACCCACCCAACTGATAACAATTTGTAAACTGAGCCCTTAATTGACAACCCCCTATTTGAAGATCGGCGTAAAAGTCTTCAATACGTTCGCCTAAATCATGACTTTGCAATAACGCAATAAAGGGGGCTAATTCAGCCTCTTTTTCAGAAAAAAGCACCGCTGAAGGGGCGCCGTCTGGCCAGTGACCTCTAGCTTGTAACTGTTGTAGATTAATCGACTTGTGTTGTAATTTATCTTCAATCCATTGTTGATTAATACTATAAGCTTCTAATCCCAACACGGAAAATGGCTCTTTCTCATCAGGTGCTATACTCACAGAGCCTAACTCAACACCTAAACTATTTTTAAAGAAATAGCGCTGAGGATTCTTAAAAAATTGCACCAGTTGCTGAAATAAAATGATGCCTTCAGGCTCGCGCTCTATCGATCCTTGCCACCATGGCTCAGTCATAAAATGTGCATCATTAATCGCTATTGCGGTTTTAAAATCTATATCCGAACGACTTTCAAGCGGACTTCCCTCTTCAAAATAACGTGAACTAAATGAATTTAAAGGGTGTTTTATTATCAGGTCGTTTAAATCATATTGCGTTTCTAATACTTGGTGTAATTCACAAATAACAAGAGCAGGTGATAACTGTTCATTGGTTTTATTGGATTGTCCAATATAGGTCACAATAAGTCGTTCACGAACCGATAAAATAACCTCTAAAAACTGATATCGATCATCCAAACAACGCGAACGATCTCCTGGTCGTTTGTAAACACCCATCAGATCAATGGTCTGAAATTGATCTTTTTTAGGAAATTCACCGTCATTCATTCCCAGCAAAGCAATGACTTTAAATGGAATTGAACGCATAGGCAGTAAAGAACAAAACGTTAATTGTCCTCGCAAAAAGCCATTACTTGATTTGGTCTCAGACAAAACACCTTTTAACCAATCAATAATCACTGCGAATTCAATCTTGACTGTTGTCGCTAAATCATTTTCATCAGACAATGTTACCAACAACATGTTGAGCTCTAGCAAGTGTACTTCCGAGTTAATATCTTCAACAAAGAGCTGTTCTGTAAAACGGGTCAGTAACCGGACCCACTCACTTCGAGAGCGAGACTGTTTAAGTTCAGACTCCACACGGCTCAGCAAATGAATAAAACAATAGAGCCCACCTAACGCTTCAGCTTCATTTTCCCCGACACCGGCGTGTGGAAGTATTCCTGAAACAAAGGCCTCATCATCATCCATAAGATAACCCATCATCAACCGGTTTAAGGCATTGCTCCAAGTATTTTGTTCACCTCCAGGAAGGTCAAACTGTTGTTTATGCTGTTCTGATAGCCCCCAACAAATACCCAATTCCTTAATCCAATAGCGAATTATATTTAACCGAGAAACATTCAAATCAAACCGTGCACATACCGCCGGCTGTTCTAAAACGGACATCACATCACGCCATCCAACACGGCTTTGGCTCAAAGTTAAAAAACTTATAAAACAATCCACAAGGGGATTATTCAATTTAAGATTACGATCTGCGAGTGTATAGGGTATATCCTCGAATACTGCAGCGATATAGGGGGAATAATCCTGAATATTAGGCGTCATAATCAAAACGTCATGCAGTGCAATTGCCGCGTTGCTTTCAAAAGTTGCTAACAACTGATCTTTCAGGACCTCGACTTCCCGTAATCGGGAATGACAAGCATGAAAACGGATTGTGCCATCATCAACCGCGTTTATTTTTGCACAACTATTATTTAGTAGATCACTCTGAAGTTGTTGTAAGTTCGTTCGTTGAACCCCTTCATGATCATCGAAACTGGTGAATTCCTGATCAACCCTACCGGCTTGTAAAAGCAATGCCTGAAAGTCCCAAGCTAACTGCCCCATTGATGACAACAAGGGGTGGTCAGGATCAATAGTTTCCACATTCGACACTAAACTATCGCCTATTAGCTTTGTTTCAAGTGGCATTTCAGAATTCGACCGATTCCAAAAATACTGGCTAGGCTGTAATAAATATAAATGCACCTCACAATGCGCAGAAAGACTCTGAATTAAATTAAAGAATAGAGGTGGCATGGCATTAACACCTAAAATAGAAACACGCTCAGGTAATTGCTCTGAAAAAAAACCTTCCGGCCTATCATCTAATAAAGCTATAGCATCTAACCATGCCGTCCCTCTGTGATTATGTCCTAATTGCGTAACCATTTCTTTCCACAACTGCTGCTGCCACTGCTCACTGCCATGGTCTGTAACGAGTACATCGTTCTCCCAGGCAGACAACCAGTCAGGTCGCATCATTTGGTATTGGTCAAAAATTTGGGCTAGCGATTGTGCTAATTGAAATCTTTTCAACGATAGCTGAGTACCACAAAGATAATTCACCAAGACAGGCTCTTGTGATCTTCTTAAAATATCCTCAATTAACCAAAGGATACGCTCACGAGAAAATTGCTGGCAGGTTAACCCAACCCCTAACCGTTGCACTAAGTCATTAAAGAATTTGCCGGGAAATAAAAACTGATAATTTGCCCATACGGGAAAATGTACCGCCATTTGTTGGCAGACCCAACGCTCCATTCCCTGACTTTGAACTAAAAAATGCTCCTGCACAAAAGGCGAGGATAAAGGACGAGTCTCTAACACCTTCGTTAGATGTGCTATTAAATTCTCGCTCTTATTTGAACTATGAACAATCAACATTTATTGTCTATCATTAATTCGGACCCACTTCAAAAAATACCCTAATAAGTCATTAATCATAGAGAATAATATAACAGGAATTTTCACACCTTTTTTTCTTAAGGCATAAAAAAACCTGTTCCAACATTATTGCTGAAACAGGTTTCAATCGTTTAATCAAAGCGGCTAAGAAAGCCTTAACAAACGCTCTAATTTATTTCAATAACCCTTGTAACAAACCGTTTAATCTATGCACATAATCTGCTGGATTTGTTAATTGACCGCCCTCACTTAAAATGGCTTGATCAAACAAGATATTTGTTAAATCAGCAAAACGGTCATCATCTTGCTCATCTTTCATGGTTAACACTAAAGGATGGGTTGGGTTTAATTCAAAAATGGGTTTACTGTCCCCAAAAGATTGCCCCGCTTCTTTCATAATGCGCTCCATATTAAGACTCATAGCTGAGTCCTCAGTAACCAAACACGACGGTGAGTCCGTTAATCGTTGGCTAAGTCTAACCTCAGTAACTTTATCCCCTAAAATTTCTTTAGTTTGCTTGATAACCGATTCAAAATCCTTATTCGCTGCATCTTGTTCTTTTTGGTCGCCTTCATCGTCTAGTTGCCCTAAGTCTAATCCGCCTTTAGCAACAGACTGCAAGGTTTTACCATCAAATTCCGTTAGATGCGATATCAACCATTCATCAACACGATCTGATAATAATAAAACCTCAATGCCTTTCTTATTAAAAATCTCTAAATGTGGGCTATTTTTAGCCGCCGAATAACTATCGGCTGTAACAAAATAAATCTTATCTTGCCCCTCTCCCATACGTGACACATAGTCTTCAAGTGAGACATTTTGTTTTTCGCCGTCACCCTGTGTGGTTGCAAAACGAAGTAATTTAGCTATTTTATCTTTGTTTTTAAAATCCTCAATCGGACCTTCTTTGATGACCTGTCCGAATTGCTCCCAGAAAGTTGCATATTTTTCAGCATCATTCTTCGCAAGTCCTCCTAAAAGACCTAGCACCTTTTTAACCGCTCCTGATCGAATAACATCCAACTGTCTACTCTGTTGAAGAATTTCTCTAGAGACATTTAAAGGAAGTGAGTCAGAATCAATAACACCTTTAATAAAACGCAAGTAACGCGGCATTAATTTATCTGAATCATCCATAATGAAAACCTTACGAACATAAAGCTTTACACCTTGCTTGCTATCTTTATCCCATAAATCAAAAGGGGCTCTCGCAGGAACATACAACAACAACGTATATTCATTGGTACCCTCTACTCGACTGTGAATATGGGTCAGCGGATCTTGAAAATCATGCCCGACATGCTTATAAAATTCGTTATAAGCGTCTTCGTCAATGTCCTGTTTAGACTTAGCCCATAAAGCTGAAGCACTATTGACAACTTCTTCTTCAATGACCGGGTCTTCAGCCTTTTCTTCACTGTCGTCCTCACTGGCAGTCGGCATTGGCTCTGTATCCATAACCACAGGCACTGAAATATGGTCTGAAAACTTTTTAACTATTGAGCGCAACGTGTAACCATTGAGAAATTCTTCTTCACCTTCTTTCAATTCCAATACAATAGAGGTGCCACGTTGCGAACAATGTGCCGTTTCAAGGGTATACTCCCCATCCCCTTTAGACTGCCACTGCACGCCTTCATCTGCTGGAGCGCCTGCTTTTCGGGTGGTTAAAATAACATTATCCGCAACGATAAAGGCAGAATAAAAACCCACCCCAAATTGACCAATGAGCTCACTGTCTTTAGTCTGGTCACCGGTTAAGGATTCAAAAAACTGTTTAGTCCCCGATTTAGCAATCGTACCGATATGATCTTGAACTTCATCACGCGTCATACCAATTCCGTTATCGATTAAGGTGATAGTTCTTTTTTCCTTATCAAATTCCACGCGAATTTTTAGTTCCGCATCGCCTTCGTAAAGCGTATCATCCGATAACGCATTAAATCGCAGTTTATCAACCGCATCAGACCCATTAGAAATCAATTCCCTAAGAAAAATCTCCTTATTGCTATATAACGAATGAATCATTAATTGCAATAAATGTTTTACTTCTGTTTGAAATCCCAGTGTTTCTTTTTTTGCTTCAACAGTCATTTTAATATTTCTTCCTAATAAATTATAAATACACGTGATTGTTCGTTTTAAACCTAAAGCTATTAATGGGGGTTATTGCATTTTTTTCAAGACCAAGAATTTAATTTAATTTTATCTTGTTTCGAAAAAGATAAACAAAGTTGTACAATAGTTTCCCAAACATCCCCTGCGACTAAACCTTTACCCTGCCCATCTGCTTTCTCGGCTGACAAAATAGCTTGTTCTAAAAGTGACATATCTATTCGCTGTAGCGCATGCTCTAATAACGGTTTACGCTTATCCCAAATACGTTGTTCTCGATAAATACGTTCTCTGTGACTGATGTGCTCTCCAACTGCTTTTAATTCGATCAATAACCGCAGTTCTTTGGCGAGTGCCCAGATAACAATCTGCACCGCTAATCCAGAGTTCTGAATACTCTTAATAATCTTCAGCATTCTCACGACTTTTCCCTGTAACAACGCATCTACTAATTTGAAAACATCGTAGCGTGCATTGTCTACTACCAAAGCGTCTATCTGTTCTCGAGTCAGCATCCCAGGGTCATATAAGATATAAAGCTGCTCAATCTCTTGGGCTAACGCTAATAAGTTCCCTTCCGTTCTTAAGGCAAGTAGCGTCAAAGCATCTCTTTGGATATCAAAACCCTTCTTTTTCAAACGCCTTGAGATCCAAGACAGTAACGACTCACCTTCTAAAGGCCAAACCTGAATGATAATCCCAGTTTTATCTAACGTCTGTACCCAACGACTTTTTAAAATACTGGAAGTTACTTTTCCAGAAGTAATAATCAATAAGGTATCTTTAGGTTGCCGCTCAAAATAGTCCATGAGTGCTGCAGAACCTTCTCGCCCAGGCTTACCCGATGGCATCTGTAATTCTATAATTTTTTGTTCTGCAAACAACGAGGGCATAACAGCTGTTTGTAAAAGAGAAGACCAGTTAAATGCCGCGTTGACGGTTAATACGTCACGCTGTTGATAACCGGCCTGATACCCACTGTGACGTATTTCGTCAACAAGTTCTAAGCATTGTAAAGGTTCATCGCCAGTCACCCAAAAACAAGAGGGTGCCTGTTTAGATAATATTGACGTTAATTGTTCAGGCCTTACCCGCATCTTACTACGGTAATTTTAATCAATTGTTGAACCCAAGATACGGTCTTATTCTTTTGTTTCACTCTTTTCACTATTTTCAAGTTCTTGAACGGTTTGTGAAATAGCATCAACTTGCTTTCTGACTTCATTAATAATACGTGTTGTATCACTTTGTCTTTGAGACTCAACAGACGCACCGCTAGTAGGATTAGCTGTTGTCGCTATACCGTCTTGGCCCGTTGAATTGACCTGTGTATCTGCTGCTAATAATCCTAATGAAACCTGATCTAATAATCGCGAAATTAGCGCCAGATAGATTTCTTGGCGAATTATTTTTTCCTCATTCTGCTTGGCAATAACTTGGCTCTGGTCATTAAAATAAGTCCGTGCCTCACTGAGTTGCTGTTGATCAATTAATACTCTTCCTTGCGAGTCATAAACCTCATAACGCAATAAATTAGTCAATTCAAACTCAGTACTCTTACCCCGCTGACTTAAAGAGGCGGTTCTACGCTTAAATCGATCTTCGATAATTTTAATCGTAATACTCGTGTAGGTCGCCTTTTTAACCAGTACTGCCGATGAAAAACGAAGTGCTTTTTCAAAAGCACGCGAAAGATCATTGGAAGCACCCACTAAATGGATGGCCTCTATGCCATCCGGTAAAACAATTTGTCCTCTGATTTTATAACCACAAGCGGTTATAAAAAAAGCACAAAAGACAACTGTAAAAATATTAACTATTGATCTATTCACGTATCAACCTAAACAACGATATTAACCAGTTTATTCGGTACCACAATAATTTTCTTAATCGCTTTATCCGCAATAAAAGATTTTACCTTAGGGTCTTCTTTAGCCAAAGATTCGATAGCTTCACGGCTGATACTGGGATCAACATCAAGTCGGCCGCGCAATTTACCATTAACTTGAATCATAATCGGCAAGGTATCTTTCACTAAAGCACTTTCATCATACTGAGGCCACTGTGCATGTTGCTCTAGCTTTAGGCCCAGTTGTAATGCTAACTCCTGACAAACATGTGGAACAATAGGCATTAACATTAACACGACACTTTGAAGTGTTTCTTGTTTAATTGCCCAACCAGTCTCTGAAGTGTCATCAAACTTAGAAATGGCATTAATTAATTCCATATTCGTCGCGATGGCTGTATTAAATGTAAATCGCCGGCCCATATCATCAGTTACTTTTTTGATACCTTCATGCAATTGTCGCCGCATATTCTTTTGACTCGTAGAGAGTTCACACTGATCAAAACTGCACGCCGTAATCGGCCCAGCCTTACTGTATAAATAAACTTGCCGCCATAAACGTTTTAAAAAGCGAAAACTCCCTTCAACACCACTGTCTGACCATTCTAATGACTGCTCAGGAGGCGCTGCAAACATAATAAAAAGCCTAACCGTATCGGCACCATAGCGTTCAATCAAAGATTGTGGATCAACCGTATTGCCTTTTGATTTTGACATTTTACTGCCATCTTTTAGAACCATACCCTGTGTTAATAGGTTCTTAAACGGCTCATCAACCGTAACTAACCCTTCATCGCGTAATAATTTGGTATAAAAACGAGCATACAATAAATGTAAAATAGCATGTTCAATCCCACCAATATATTGATCTACGGGCAACCAATTATTAACTGTATGATCCAACATCGATGTATCACTTGGGCTTGCAAAACGTGCGAAATACCATGACGATTCCATAAAAGTATCAAACGTATCCGTATCTCTCTCTGCACTCCCGCCACATTTAGGGCATTCAACATCTTTAAAACCACCATGTGCCGCTAACGGTGCATTAGACCCATCAAGTGAGACATCGCGTGGTAACTCAACAGGTAAATCAGCTTCTGGAACCGGAACTATTCCACACGATTGACAATGGATAATAGGCACAGGCGTTCCCCAATACCGTTGTCTCGAAACGCCCCAATCACGTAGGCGATAATTCACCTTACGCTCGCCTTTATTGAGTTGCGTTAATTTTTCAGCAATGGCGTCAAACGCGGCCTCTGAACTTAAGCCGTCAAATTCACCCGAATGTTTTAAAATACCTTTATCAGTGAAGGCCTGCGTTGAACAGTCATCACTGTCAGACTCTGAAAAAACAACTTGCTGAACAGGAATATTATATTTCTGCGCAAACTCAAAATCACGTTGATCATGAGCGGGTACTGACATAACTGCACCAGTTCCATAACTCATCAAAACAAAATTGGCAATCCAAACCGGGACAGGTTCATTGGTTATCGGATGTACCGCAGTAAAACCAGAATCAATACCCCGCTTTTCCATGGTCTCCATCGCAGCTTCTGAAGATTCCATAACTTGGCACGCTTCTACAAACGCTCGAATTTCAGAATTATTTTCAGCGGCTAAATGTGCTAACGGATGCTCAGCTGCTACCGCTAAATAAGTAACCCCCATCAGTGTATCGGGGCGTGTGGTGTAAATTGAGACGGGGTCAGGTAACTCCGGCACACAAAAGTCCATTTCAACCCCTTCAGATCGACCGATCCAATTGGTTTGCATAGTACGAACTTGTTCAGGCCACCCTTCAAGCGTTTCTAATGAGCTCAACAACTCATCGGCATAAGCGGTGATTTTCATAAACCACTGCGAAATTTCTTTACGCTCGACTTCGGTATCACAACGCCAGCAACAACCATCAATAACTTGCTCATTAGCAAGAACAGTTTGGTCATTAGGACACCAATTTACCGGTGCGGTTTTTTTATAAACCAAGCCTTTTTCAAATAACTGTATGAAGAACCATTGCTCCCATCGGTAATAGCTAGGGTCACAAGTAGCAAGCTCTCTATCCCAATCGTAGCCATACCCTAATCGTTTAAGTTGATCACGCATGTAATCAATGTTTTCATAGGTCCACTCAGCAGGGTGCACCTTATGTTGCATCGCTGCATTTTCGGCGGGCAATCCAAAAGCATCCCAGCCCATGGGTTGTAAAACATTTTTGCCTTGCATACGCTGATAACGACTAATTACATCCCCAATCGTGTAATTACGAACATGCCCCATATGTAATCGGCCACTGGGGTACGGGAACATTGATAAACAATAATAATTTTCTTTATCTGGGCTTTCTTGAGTCTTAAAAGTACCCTGCTCATGCCATTGTGCTTGTGCTGTTAATTCGATTTCCGTAGGGTTATAATTTTCTTCCATTATTCGTCTTTATGAGTGGATTATTCAAATTAGTTAGAATACAGTACCCATGTTAAAATCAAAAGCATGAACTGTGTGTAAATGCGAATATCTATCGCTTTAGCAATACGAAATATAGATTTAAATTATTTACATCGTTTTAGTTATTACCACCGCCTTATTCGTCTAACAAAAAAGGAATTAAAATGCGTCGAGTTGTCTTCAATCAAAAGGGTGGCGTTGGAAAATCAACGATTACTTGTAATCTTGCCGCGATCAGTGCCAGTAAAAACACTCGGACATTGGTTATCGATTTAGATATTCAGTGCAATAGTACTTACTATTTACTGGGCAAAAAAATAGACGATGCGGACAAAACTATTGCTCATTTCTTTAAAGGTTGTTTAGGGTCAGGGTTTTTTGGTAACAAAAAATCTTCCGGTTTAGAAGATTTAGTACATGAAACACCTTTTCCTAATCTTTATATCATCCCTGCTCATATTGAACTCGAAGGCCTACAAGACCGCCTCGTTTCACGTTATAAAATATATAAACTCAGAGAAGCTCTGGATCAGCTAGAAGGTTTTGATCATATCTATATTGACACCCCTCCGATTCTTAACTACTACAGCCAGTCAGCACTCATAGCCGCAGAAAAATGTCTTATCCCCTTTGATTGTGATGCCTTTTCAAGAGATGCACTTTATCGATTGAAGGATGCTATTGCCGAAGTTCAAGAAGACCACAACGGTTCACTCGAAATAGAAGGAGTCATTGTTAATCAATTTCAAAGTCGCGCAAAATTACCTAAAAAATTAGTCGAAGAACTTGAAAATGAAGGCCAACGTGTACTGAAAACACGACTATCGCCTTCAATCAAAGTTAGAGAATCACACTCAGCGGCAAAACCACTCATTCACTTTTCCCCAAAACACAAAATTACCGAGGAATACCTGAGCCTTCATCAAGAAATTAATTAAATAAATGACTTTTTAGCCCGGGCCTTATAACCCAGCACCGTAATCCATAGAAAAATGATTAGTAGTATCGTCACTATGACTTTATCCCCTATCATGGTAATAGGGGTAATGCCAACCATCGGCACAATATCTCCGGTCAATTCAGAAGGCGTAAACAATGGCGCTTGCTCACGTATTAGCCCTTTCGGATCGACAATAGCAGTTAACCCGGTATTGGTCACACGTAACAAATAACGCCCTGATTCTAAAGCACGCATTCTTGCCATTTGCATATGTTGATAGGGTTCAAGAGAATTCCCAAACCAGCCGTCATTGGTCACGTTAACCAAAAAGCGTGCATCATTGAGCCGAGCGGGCGTTTGTTCCCCAAATACGGCCTCATAACAAATTGTTAAGATAAAAGGATATCCTTTTGCCTGCATCAACTCTTGTTGCTTAGAACCTGGGGTAAAGCTACCAATGGGCATAATATTTAATGACTCTAGTAAATAGCCTGACAGTGGCTGCAAAGGTAAATACTCTCCAAATGGCAGGAGGTGTATTTTTTTATACTTACCACTCCCACTACCCAGTGTTAGTGCCGAATTATAATACTCACCATTATCTTGATTTCTGACCGGCAAGCTAACAATTAAAGCTGTGTCATTACGCTCCGCTGCGACCGATAAGGGATTTAAAAATTCTAAATTGATTTCATGTTGAAAAGCGGGAATAGCCGTTTCCGGCCAAATAACTAAATCAGAATCCCAATGTTGTTCGGTTTTTAATTTATACCAGTTCAACGTTTTTACTTTATAGCGTGGATCCCACTTATGCTCTTGGGATATATTTCCTTGAAGTAAAGTAACGGTTAGGGGTTTTCCAATCGGTTTACTCCACTCAATAGTCTTTAAATAAAATCCTGAACCGAAAACAATCAAAACCAAAAGTGGCAAAAGTACAAAGCCTTGTTTGCGTGTAAAAGACAACACCATCAATGATGAAATTAAGGCCACTATGAACCCGACACCGTAAGCACCCATGACCGGGATATAGCCAGACAATGGGCTTTCTAATTGCGCGTAGGCAATTTGTAACCAAGGAAAACCATTTAAAATAAATTGGCCTCTGAAAAATTCAACTAAACACCAAACAACCGGCATAAATACCATTCTTGCAACACTTCCCGAGGACGTTAACGAAACGGATACTATGGAAAATAAAACAATGGTCAATGACCAAAAAAGACAAAAAATTAATGTCAGAAGAATAGCCAATAAAATATGGGCGTGCCCATAATAATAAATACTGACAAAGACCCAAGAGACTGAAACACCAAAATAACCCAAACCAAATAAACCACCACGAAAGAACGCTTCTTTAAGGTTAGCCTTATCCAGTGATTTAAATAATAAAGCCAGCGCAATAAAAGTTAAGTAGGTGAAATCGAAAGGAGAAAAAGATAACGCCAATAAAACCCCTGCCCACAAACAAGTGAATTCCCAGCGCAAAAAGAATTTAAGCATAACGGTCTACAAAAGGGCTAATTCGGAAAATTTAAGTCTATTAAAGTGACGATTTTCATCATACAACAAGTTTAGTTGTTGTGCGTATTAAAAGTTTTAGGCAAAAAAAAACCCAGATACAAAATATCTGGGTCTTAAATTAAAAGCCTGGCAGTTCCCTACTTTCACATGGATAAATCCACACTATCATCGGCGCTAAACGGTTTCACTTCCGAGTTCGGAATGGGATCGGGTGGGGCACGTTCGCT